>OKGJ01000043.1_pt1 | contig 23463 bp, 30 predicted proteins | sample 1614931 | NCBI WGS metagenome assembly OKGJ01 (sample SAMN04436981, study PRJEB24849) | human gut metagenome | biome: human gut; feature: NICU; material: stool | host: Homo sapiens | place: USA: Saint Louis, MO | collected 2010-07-01 | reverse complement strand
AAATAATATTTTTGATTATCTTCTTGAATTATTTCTTTTTGTTCTTCTACAATTCTTTTTCTACTATTCACAGCATTTATTGCATCACTAACTGATAAACTCGATTTGTACTCAATTCTCAAATCTGCTGCATCTTCCATGTTCGATAATACTTCCAAGTCCTTTTCAGTAGTTTCTAAGAATTGAACCATATCATCTTCACACTTATTCATTGAATATGTTTTGTTCAAATGTTGTGAAGTGATCCAGTCCTCAAACTCGAATATCTTCGCATACTTGTATTGAGTAATTCTCAAATCCCAAATATCTTTTAATTTCTTTTTCTTTTCTTCTCTTTCTCTTTCTTCGATCTCTCTTACTTGATTTCTTAAAACTTCATCGGCATCTTTTACGATTTTTTCAATCTCTTTTACTTGAGATTCAAACGCCGTGTAAGGTTCTAATATCTCTTTTTTGATAGCAATTCTTCTATCGTTTAATAGTTTTACTGACTTGTTAACCCTCGCCAATATCTTTTTTTGCTCTTTGATATTGTCTTCCGTTACTTCCATTTGTGACAAATACTCTGAAATCATTATTGCTTCGGATTTCAATTTTTCGTATTCGTGGAAGTTGATTTCAGGAAGTGTTTTAACAACGGCTCTTACCTCTAACTCGCTCATATTTCTCCTCTAATAAAATCTTTTACTTTTGTGCAACTCAACCCACATTGAGTCTTTATTTCTTCTGTTCATATAATAAAATGCTTTACTCTTTTGAGTGCTCAAGTGTCTTAAAGCACCTCGCCAAGCATCATAACCATACAGCTTTTTTGAATTGTTTTGTATTTGTTGTATCTTATTTTCGTCATGATTACTTTCAATAAACAGCATGTCATACTTCCACTTTGGTGCATTTTCCAATGTGTTGGTGTCTGTAGCATATATAATATTCAAACCATTCATGCTAATAGCAAACCCATGGCAAGGAACGTCATGCACGTTCGCAAAACTTTGTATAACCCTATCATTCATCTTCAAAGTAGTCATGTCTCCAACAATCTCGTCAACTTTAACCTTTCTTGCTACATCCCAATTGCCAATAACTGTAATTCGTGGGAACTTCTTAACAATGTGATTAAAAGTATTCATGTTAATGTGATCTGTGTGAGTATGTGTAATCAATAAATACCTAATTGAATACAACTCCATTTCAAGCTTTTTATAACTCACACCACAGTCGAACAGCATGTCACCAATCCTTACAGCATTTCCGCTGCTTCCACTTCCGATTATTCTGTAGTCTAGCATTTGTTGAAAATATCCTCTAACAAATCAAATTTACAGTAAATAATCTCTGAAAATATCTCATACTCACTGTCCATAAAATAATATTTGTTATTTATATTACGTTTAAGTAAGTCGATTATTCTCTCTTTTTTATCGTGTTCAATAGCCTTTTTATAATCTTTAAACACATTTCCTTCACTAGTAACATAAACTTCCATCGTCTTTTTTGTAACCATTTCTACCTCCATTGTGTTATAATTAAATTGAATAATATTTTTAAAAGTGTTTAATCCTCGGGATTAGCACTTTTTGTTTGTCTAACGGTATTAAAATCTCCTCTTGGTCTCATCTTCCAACAGTGAGCATGTACATACTCTGTTTCTCCGTTTCTAAGTTTGAGATTATAAGTCCATTCGTGACTGTCAATCTCATATCCACAAATCAGACATCTTCTATTCTTTGTCGTCTTTTTCGCTTCGTACTTCTTTGCCATCAAACACTCCTTTTCTTGCATAATCTCTGTAGTTTTGAACGTTTGTCCTAACTTTTGTATTTCTTTGCTCAAGATTTTTCAACCATTTATACCTTATTTTCTTTGAGCGAATAATCTTTGAAATACCCTCGTCTCTCCAACTCATGTTATTCCTCATCTGAGTTGCTCAAATAACATATCAACATTTCCAAGTAGTCTTTTGCTTTTAATAAATCATCAAGCCCATTTTTATCACTGTATCTAATTAAATATTTGAGTATATTACATAAATAAAATCCATCTTCGACACCACAACGATTTTTCTTTGCTATATCAAGAATTACCCTCATAGCATTTTCGTTATTTATCATGTACCTATCCTTGTTTTCTTCTTGCATTTTTCAACTCCTTCTCAGGTCTTTTATAACTTAAAATATCATCAAGCTTTAAATCTTCATCACTTACAATCATCTTGTCTTTTGCTTCTTTGTAGAATTTCAATGATGTTTCAAATCCATATCCGATTCTATTTAATTCTTGACATGCTCTCAAAGTCGAACCACTGCCAGCGACTGGATCAATAACAACATCATTTTCATCAGTGAATATTTTTATAAGTTCTTTCAACAACCCAACAGGTTTTTGAGTAGGATGTATTTTTGGATATACATTTTTGTTATCCCTCACCCAATTAAAATGATTCATAATCATATTCGTTTTATCGTTGTAGTAGTTGTTGAATTTTGGTAGTTTATTTCTATAAAGTACAACTGCGTATTCAGTAGCTCCTACAATTTTCATATTAGCTTTTAAAACTTGTGGACTATAATTTTTGATAAACACAATCGGATAATGATTCTTAAATCCGTACTTCTTACCGTAGTGTACAATAGTCGGTATTTGCTCAAATGCACAAAACACAATCATCGCAGGTGCTTTCCCTCTTTCCTTCGGCTCTTTTATCAGCATATTGTTACAAAAGTGCATATATTCTGCTAGATTGAATTGTCCGTCACCATTAAAAAACGCTGATTTTGCGTTCTTGCTCTCTCCGTTTTTTCTGTCTCCATCGACATACCAAGTTGGATTACTTCCGTATGCTTTAACTCCCAAATTATAAGGAATATCAGCGATAACAAGTTGTGCTTTTGGTATATGGTATCTTTTAAAGTTCTGAAAATTATCATGAAATATTTCTACCATTACAACATCCTCGAAGTTATTACTAAAACATTCAACAACACGAAAAATTTTAAAATCATGATACACATACTTCCTAGAACTCTCATATCATCAAGTCTGTCCGCTTTTTCAATTCTTTTTGCCTTATTTTTTTTATAATCTCCAAGACTTCTCTTTTCGCTGATTGGTCTTGCGATACCTTTCCATACGTCATCTTTAAAATCTGATACTTTCTTTTCCATCTAATTTCCCTCCAAATACTTTTGCAATCTTTTTCTGTTGATGTAGTACGAATACTCATCTTTGTGTTTCACAGCTACTCCAAACTCACTGAATAGCTTTTGCTGTAACGCAAGCCTCAACCCTTGCTCACTTATGCCAAGAAGCTTACTTGCATCTTTTATTGTGTATGTTTTTAATGTGTCCATATTTCACCCTCTTACTACTGTTTAATGGTAGTCTTGATTAAAAAAATTTTATTCATTGTATTTACCATCTACAACTTTTGGCACTGCTACCAAATCCGAATCAAGCTTATAAATTTTACATAAATCGAAAAACATAGTTGCAGGAATAGCAGTTATACCTCTTTCCCATGAACTCAATGTTTTAATATTAATATTGAGCATATTTGCAACATCTTTCAAACTTAAGTTTGCGTTAATTCTTGCTGCTTTTAGTGTTATCAATTCATCACCCTCTTTCACTCTGATATCATTATACTACTATTAAATGGAACTGTCAACCATTTTATAGGATTTTTTTCCGTTTTTCTATTGCTTTATATCGTTTAATGGTATATAATATAGATAGAAACAAAGGAGGTGCAAAGTGAACAACAAAGAAATTTTCTCAAAGAATCTACTATATCAACTCAAAAAGCATGGTATAACACAAACAGATTTGGCAAGTGATTTGAACTATCCACAAACAACAATGTCTAATTGGATCAATGGCAAATCATATCCTCGAATTGATAGAATACAAGAAATGGCAGACTATTTCAACATTTACAAGTCAGACTTAACTGAAGATAAATCCGATGAAATTGATTTGTCAAAAATTAAGAATATAATCACACTTGAAAAAGCTCAATATATTCCAATCATTGGTAATATCGCTTGTGGTTATCCGATTTTCGCCGAAGAAAACTACATCGGACGTGTATTAATCGATAACAAAATCATCAAAGCAGATTTTGTATTGCAAGCTCAAGGTGATAGCATGATTGATGCAGGAATACACGACTCTGATTATGTATTCTTAAAGAAAACATCTATAGTGGACGATGGGAAGATAGCAGCTGTACTTATAGACGATGAAGCAACACTCAAAAGGGTACACTTCTATGAAGACATGATAGTCCTCGAAGCATGTAATCAAAAATATTCTCCAATCGTAATCAAGAAAAACGACGATAAAAAAGTAATTATCATGGGAGAACTTGTCGGAGTATACAGCACTAAACAAAGTTAATAAGTGCCTTAATAAAAATAAGGCACTTTATTATAAATACCATTAAGGAGGAATTTATGAAGAAAACAGTTAAGGGAGAAGACGGCAAACAATACACAATGAAAGAGAAAAAGCCGTTCTACAAAAAGGTGTGGTTTTGGATTCTTGCAGTAATTGTAATAGCAATCTTTGCAAACATGGGAAAAGGTAGTGAAAAGGACAACTCAAAAACAGCTACTACAACTCAAGAACAAGCAAAAACTGAAGAAAAGAAAGAAGAGAAAAAGGAAGAAAAGAAAGAAGAAAAGAAGCCTGATGTGCCAAAAGAATATCAATCAGCACTTAAAAAAGCAGAATCTTACTCTGAAACAATGCAAATGTCAAAGAAAGGAATTTACAATCAACTAACTTCCGAAGCGGGAGAAAAATTCAGCAAAGAAGCAGCACAATATGCAGTCGATAATCTAAAAGCAGACTACAAAAAGGACGCACTTGAAAAAGCAAAAAGCTATCAAGACACAATGAACATGAGCCCTGCTGCAATCAAAGACCAATTGACATCTTCTGCTGGAGAACAATTTACTGAAGAAGAAGCACAATACGCAGTTGACAATTTAAACAAATAAAAAACATAAAAAAAATACCCCTCACACAAATTGTGCAAGGGATAATTGAGCATCATGATATAACACTCTGTTTCACAAATATATTATATCATATATGCTCTCTTTTTTTAAAAGAGAGGAGTATAAAATGGCAAAGAAGAAGAGACGTAAAAGACTTCCAAATGGACTTGGAAGCATATATAAATTATCTGGAAATAGATATAGACCTTTTTTAGCACGAAAAAGTGCGATAACTTTACCAGACGGCTCAACTTTTCGTGAACCTGTAGGCACTTTTGAAACATACGAAGAAGCTTATCAAGCACTTATTGATCCAACTGTAAAAGTATCAAATGCCACAACTCTTATGGATCTCTTTGAAATATTTAAAAACACAAATGAATTTAAATCACTATCGCAATCAACACAAAGCAGATACAACACTGACATCAAAAAGTTAACAGACATCTGCTATACAGATATACAAAAACTACGATATCAAGACTTACAAAAAGTCATTGACAAGCTTGAAACTGACGGATATCAAGCACGTGTAAATGGCAAATTGATTACCAAGAAATACAGCCAAGATGTAATTAAAAAGACAATCGTATTAATTAGTAAATTGTACACAATCGCAGTTAAAAACGAAATCGTAAACACAAACCTTGCAGAACTTCTTGAAATATCCACAAAGAAAAGCAAAAAGGAATTCAATATTTTTACAGACCTTGAAATTGAAAAGATGTTCAACAACCTTGATAAGCATTCAATGGTACGTCCAATCTTGTTAGCAATCTTCACAGGATTAAGACCAATTGAGCTTGTAGCACTTGAAAAAGCACACTATGACCGCAAAAATCACACATTGTACGGAATGGGAGCAAAGACTGAAGCTGGAAGAAATAAAGTTGTCGTACTGCATCCACGTGTATACGATATCGTTGAATATCTTTACAAAAACTCAATGAAATATTTGATCCATATCAACAATGAAAAACTCACCACACAACGCTATCGTCGACAATTCAAACAAGCACTTGAAGCACTTGATATACCTGTCCGAAATCCATATGCAACACGTGACACATGTGCTGCACTTATGAATCGATATAACGTCGATAAAGAAACAATCAAGCATCAAATGGGACACGTATCTTACAGTACAACATCTGATAATTATATTCCAATTGACCTTGATAAAAACTTGCACGAAATCGAAAAAATACAGCAGTGATGCTTTTTGTGTTTGTTTCCTTTTTGTTTCCTTTTTGTTTCCTTTCCTCAAGAATCTTAGCGAATTGTGAGTGCTATCTGTAAAATTTAATAAAATAAAAATAAGCCTAGAACGTGTAAATTCTAGGCTTTTTGTATGGTACTCCCACCCGGATTCGAACCGGGGATGCCCCCTTAGGAGGGGGGTATTATATCCAGCTTAATTATGGAAGCACATAAAACCGACTCAAATCGGCTTATGATACAAGAAGTGCTTCTAACAATTCGTAAGTGTATTTGGCACTTCTTTTTATTCTAGTTAATGTGTCTGCTTTTTCGTAAGGTTTTTTGACAACGAGGCTTACTTCTCTTTTGTCGCCTTTTCCAGTATCGATTACAACTTTTCCTACGATTTGTCCTTTTTTCAAAGGAGCTTTCAAATCTTTTTTGATGTCGACTTTTTGTTGCAGACCAGTTTTGGTATTATACAAAATGGATACGTCTTCTGTCGGATAAATCTCAACGTTTTTGTCCACAACGCTGTTGACTGATTTTGTTTCGATTGGTTTTTCGCTGTTTAATATATTCATTGGTTCAAATGAATTTCTGACGTATTCCAGTATTATTTTTTGGTAAGTATTTCTATCGTATTTTGTTGGAGCTCCCATCAAAACAGATACGACTCTGTTGTTTGGATCGTTTGGTTTCAAACTCATCGTAGTTATCAAACAATATCCAGCTTTTTCTGTAGTTCCTGTTTTAAATCCGTCGACACCTTCTATTTTTCCTAAAAATGGAACTGTAGTCACGCCTTCGTATTTTCTAGTCGGCATTACAAGTTTTTGTGTCTTTGTGTAATTCAAAACTTGTGGGTAGTTGTTGATAGTGTAAGTAGTTAACTTTGCCAAATCCTTCGCGCTCATCATGTTTTCCTTGTCGTTTTCAGGATAACCTGATGCAGAATAAAACTTCGCAGATTTCAAATCCAATTCGGCTGCTTTTTTGTTCATTCTTTCGACAAATTTCTCCACAGATCCTTCTGATTTAACGGCTAATTCGTCTGCGGCATCATTTCCACTGACTATAATCATTCCCCTTATCAAATCATTTACAGTTAATTCTTCGCCTTTTTTAAGTTGCATAGTGCTTGCTTCAGGCTTATTGTATTGTGTTTGGATTTTGATTTTATCGTCGAGCTTGTATTTGTTTGAGTTGATATCTTCCATAACTAAAACATAAGTCATGATTTTAGTTAAGGATGCTATTGCAAAGGGTTTATTTTCGTTGTAATTCAACAATTCTTGGGAATAATCTTGTTCAATTGTGTAATACGCTTTTACTTTGTCTTCAAACCCCAATTTCGAGTCCGCTTTTGATAATGCAGGTTGAAATACAATAGCAAGTATTAACATTAAGGGTATTATTTTTCTAATACTCTTCATTTCTCACCTCATCTTTTCGATATAACTTCTTCGGAATATACTTCTTTGATATCGTGTGATATTTTCTTTCTGTCGTATTTTTCAATATTGTCATGCATATATCTCAACGCTTCTGCTAATTTGTCCACGTTAAATCTATCAACCAATATTCCATTTTCTTCGTTTATTAAATGTTCAGGCCCTCCGCATTTGCTTGCAACCACAGGAAGTCCTGCAGACAATGCTTCCAAATACGCCAACCCAAAAGTTTCTGAATACGAATACAAACAAAACATATCCGCATTGTTGTAGCCTTCAACGATTTTTTCTCTTTTTGTAAGTCCAGGAAGAAAAACTTGATCGGACAATCCCAAATCGTCGACCATTTTCAACAATGGTCTTCTCAAAAATCCATCTCCATATATTGTAAGCTTAACATTCTTATCGTTTGCAAAAGCAATGTTGAACGCCTCAATCAATTCTTTCGGACCTTTTGTCGTTATTACATTTCCAGTGGATACGATGTTGAAGATTTCTCCCCTTTTGAAATTCTCATTGTTTTTGAAAATCGTAAGGTTTGGAATAATTGCAATTTCTGTAGAATCTTTTCCAAATTCTTCTTTAATTTTCTCTTTGAATTTGGGACTTACAGTTATAAGTCCGTCAGTTCTGTCGTAAGTTTCTTCGGCTATTCTTCTGTAAGAAGGTTTGATAGTATCTTGGTTTACAACAGAATTGCATTCAGTTAGTACAAATGGAATGTTCAACTCTTTTGCAAGTTTGGATGTATAATATCCCTGGTCTGTAAAATAAGTGTGAATTACATCCGGTCTTCCTTCGATTTGCTCCACTTTTTTGTAGAAATGTCTAAGTACCAAATAAGAAAAGTCATAAAGGCTTTTGAAGATATATCTTCCAATCGGAAAATGAAAGGAATACACTTTGACATTATCTTTTATAAAATATTCACTTTTATATTTACGAAAACGTCTAAGTGATCTGAAATCAAGTGCAATCAACACAACTTCAACGCCTTTTTTGGCTAGTGCAATTGCCTGATCCAGTTCAAATATTCCGTTCATTTTGTATTTATCCGTCGGATATCCTCTAGCGATTATATAAGCCTTCATTTCTTTTCCTATCTTAATTTTAGTTTACTAGTCTATTATATCAAATCCTGTGTATTTTTGTAGCACTTCAGGAATTTTTATACTTCCGTCAGCTTGTTGATAGTTTTCGATTACAGCTGCAAAGCAACGTCCAATAGCAAGTCCTGAACCGTTTAATGTGTGAACGTATTGTGGCTTATTATTTTCGTCACGATATCTAATATTTGCACGTCTTGCTTGGAAATCTTCAAAGTTAGAACAGCTTGAGATTTCAACGTATCTATTATAACTTGGCATCCACACTTCAATGTCGTAAGTCATTGCTGATGAGAATCCCAAATCCCCAGAACAAAGTCTGACAACTCTGTATGGAATTTCCAACAATTGCAAGATTTCTTCTGCGTTATTTGTAAGTTTTTCTAATTCGTCATAACTTGTAGCTGGTTCAACGAATTTTACCATTTCAACTTTTTCAAATTGGTGATTTCTAATCAAACCTCTTGTGTCACGTCCAGCACTTCCAGCTTCTCTTCTGAAACATTGAGTAAATGCCGTGTAGTAAATTGGCAAGCTTCCTTGTTCCAAAATTTCTCCACTCAATAAATTAGTTACAGGAACTTCTGCAGTAGGAGCAAGATACATATCGTCTTTTTCGCAATAAAACATATCTTCTTTGAATTTTGGAATTTGACCTGTACCCATCATCGCACTTGGACTCATAAGCACTGGAGTATTCATTTCAGTGTAACCTTGTTTGTCAGTGTGAAGGTCAACCATGAAATTCATCAAAGCTCTTTCAAGTCTTGCGCCTTTTCCTTTGAATACACTAAATCTTGATTTGGAAATCTTAGTTGCTCTTTCGAAATCCAAAATATCCAAATCAACGCCCAAATCCCAGTGAGCCTTAATATCGAAATCAAATTTACGAGGTTCTCCCCATTTTCTCATTTCCAAGTTTTCAGTATCATCCAAACCAACTGGAACATCTTTGTTAGGAGTGTTTGGGATTTCCATCAAATATTCTCTGATTTCTTCGTCGATGTTTTTCAAATCATCATCAATAGATTTGATATCATCAGACAACTTCTTCAAGTTTTTGAAAAGTTCTGTAGTATCTTCTCCGTTTTTCTTCATTTGTGGAACTTGTTTAGAAAGCTTGTTTTGTTCCGCTTTCATTGATTCTACTTTTTGAATAACTTCACGTCTTTTTTCATCAGTATCCAAAAGTTTTTGAATAGGATATTCTCCTCTTCTTTTTTTAAGCGCCTCAACAATTTCTTCTGGATTGTTTCTAATTCTTTTAATATCTAACATAACTTTCTCCTTATAAAACAATAAAAAAACTCATACCAAGGGACGAAAATTACGTTTCCGCGACTGCCACCCTAATTAGCATAAGCTCTCTCAACTAATAACGCATAGAAGTTAGATTCATTATCTTCGTATACTTATTCTCACCACACATAAGCTCTCTGAATTACTCCAATAATTACTATTTCTTCATCAACTGCAATATTCAACTATATTAATGTATATTTTACCACAAACAATCTTGTTATGTCAATGTATAGCGTAATTACAACGTTTTTTGGATTTTTTGATATATTTGCATATTAGCATTTTGCACGAACATCTGACTACAAAAACAAAGAAATTCATCGCTTGTGAACCTAAAATCTCAAGCGCAGCTTCGCTTTGCGCGAGTGAGATTTTTTCACGGTTCCCTTCGCTGGAATTTCTGATTGTTTTTTCCGTATGAGGTTCTTAGCAAAAAAACGCTAATCCGCTCTTATGAATTCACTAAAGTTTCAAATAACACAACCATACAAAATGCTAATCTGATTTGTAAGATTTATGCAGTCTTGGCAACAATATGACCAACTTTTTTTGCAAACAAAAACACCAAGCTCATCTCACAAGACTCGCTCAGTGTTATTAGTTAAATATCTTTGTCTGCATTTTGGAAAAATTTTGCCACATATCCTATTACAACTAAAACTAAGAATACTTTCATCAAGAATTTCAAAATACTAATAGTAATTCCCATAATTCCCGTCAAAATATTCAAAGCCAAAATAGCCAAGAATATGTACAAAATGTATTTTAAATATTTGTTATCCATACTCCACTTCCTTTATACTTCTTCTTTTGCGAAAAATCTTCTGTAAATAAATCTAATTACCAACACTGCTAACGCTATTTTAATGAAAACTTTTAAGAATGAATAAGCAACAGCTCCAATCGCTACCAAAATTCCTACAATTGCGCCGCCTAATCCCAATATCAAACCAAAAGTTCCCAAAATAGCAGCGAAAACTATTGATAGAATAACTATCAACGTTACGAATGCTAAAGTAATCATAACTGCCTCCCTTTGCTTTGTATAGTACCTTTTATTACATTATAGCACAATAATCCCTTATTCACAACAAGCATTAGGAGATAATTCAAAAGATTTTATAAAAAACTTACCACCTTTTTGTATCAGTTTAAGTTCCGATTTTATATCATCTTCCAAGATAATTTCCTTGGAATTGGCTTTGCACACCACTGGCTCAAACGCCCATTCTTCATCATTTTCCATCACATAATACGAATTGTCATCCTTAGAATACACGACACTTTCTTTGTTTGTGACATCATCTGATGAAATATTTGCGTATTTCAATAAAACTGCATCCACCAAATTCTTGTCAACTTTCAAAATCTTAGCGTTTTCTCTTGTTTGTTTGAGTGCATCTGGATTTTGTTTTTTAAGTTCATCTATCTTGGATTTGTCCTTTTCTGGATCCAGCGCTTTGCTTGGAAAATTCGCCACGAAGTTTTTAAGCGTAATATCTTGTGGTGATGCGAAGCTTTCCCCGTAGAAAAATGTATCCAACGAATTTACAACCTCTTCGCCATTATAATCGTACGGCTTGTTGAAGTTCGCCGCGATTTTGTCGACATCTGATTTTTCCAACCTACCGTCTTTTGAAATGTCAACACCCTTGAACCCATCGTTCAAATAATCTGCCACATACGCCTTTTTTTCTTCAGGCAATTCTGGCATTTTCTTCGAACAAGATGCAACAAATACGACACTCAAAACCACAAGTAAGATTTTAAATAATTTGTCCTTCATAACCCCTCCAATCTCATTAAACTTATTATATATTAAAACCCAACAAAAAAACACTGACGGAAGTTTAACCAACTCCCAAATCAGTGTTTTCAACTAACATTTCAACCTTCGGATGGTCTTTCAAATCGTAGTGATTTTCCAAAAACCACTTCACAAGCTCATCATCTCTTTTAATCGGCGTAGAATTATTTATAAAAATATTAATAGTAATCCATTTGAAATTCGAAAGGCCTATCTCAATGTCTTTTTCAATCATTTCCTTCGTTTGACCCTTGATTCCAACCATTAAACACGCCGAATCAAAATAATCGGACACATCTTTTACATCAGTGAATTTTGCATTTTTGTTTAAGACATTTTCTCTAAAATCGTAATCGAACGATTCAATCCCAGTCTTAAACAAAACCTCGCATCCGAAAAATTCCCTGATTTCGTGAAGTCTATTCTTGAAAATATAATGCGCTTCGAAAACCAAAGTATGAATGTTTTTTTCGTGAATTAAATTCTTGATGTCGATTTTCGTCTGTTCTGGAAGTTCGAACACATTTCCCGAATTAATACATTCCAAAACACCGAATTCTCCAGTCACATTTTGAAGAATCTCGCGGTTTTCACGAACAGCATCATCCATGTCCACCGTATTGTCTTCAATGTAATCGCAAAAAGTGCATTTGCCCCAAAAACATGGTCTGCCTTTCAAAAGCACAATCTCGCGTTTTAATTTTTCTTCAATCTTAGCGTATCGATTCAAGCTTAATCCTCTTAACAGCAGTCATCACAACAGTAAATGAAATAAGTCTGTCCACAAATTCCATAAAATATTGGTTGATAAAAGATGCCGCAGCTGGATTTACTCCCTTGTTAATCATAAATCTTACAATAACATCACTTCCTGAGCTTGTAACCCCACCAAAAATATAACCTTGAATAATAGCACCCAAAATAGCGCCTGGAAGCACAGCCAATAAAAGTGCAGGAATAGTGTGCAATTTCTTGAAATATCCTTTTTCGTATAAAATACCAACCATAAACACCATAAGCATACCTGTAGGCGCAAATGGGAGTGCAAATGGATCGAAAAGAATTTGGTTCATAACAGACGATAAAAGTGCAGTAACAACACCGTATTTCCATCCAAATAACATACACACCAATAAAGATCCTATGTGATCCAATAACAAAGGAACCTTCGTACTAACAGCGATAAAAGCACCAAGGCAGTTGATTGCAATGCAAATCGCTATAGTAGTCAACAATTTCGTATTCGTTTTTCTCAATAAAAAAACCTCCTAATAAAATATAGGAGAACTCAAAAATAACGCCTTGTTTTTTTATACTTGGAGCTCTCAAACAAGTCCTGAATTAAATTTCAGCTTTAACTAGGCAACAGTAATTTTACCAAATAATTAAATTTATTGCAAATTAGATTGTTTCAAAAAAGTAATTGCAAAAAAGTAGAAATCCGATTTGTGTGGTGTTGTGAGATATAACAAAACGCAAAAACTCGTAAATCGCTCATCAGAGTAGAAAATAATCAATTAAACATGTGCTGCGCAAAGCTTCGTGAGGGGTTTTTACTAGTGAACAAATAAAAGCTTGCAAATAAGCGTATCATACGGAGAAAATTGCAGTAAATTCAATCGAAGAAATCCGGCTAAAATTTGACCGCTTGAGCGAAGCGAGCTTCAAGTTTTAGGATTTCAAGATTAGAATTTACCAATTTTCGTAGTCGATTAAGCGTTTTTCAACTTTTATTTCCCTTTCCCAAAATAATAACGCCTCTTACGAAGCGTTATTTAATACATGTTTAATTGATTTTTCTGGTATACCTATTGTTTCCACAACATATTCTCCCTCATAGTCTTGTAACGATTTTTTCGGTAATTGCAATGTCACTAGAAGGTCAGCCTTGACAGCTACGTTGTGGATTTTGTTTTCGTCAGAATCCAGTCCCGATGGCATGTCCACGCTCACAACAAATGCTTGTGTGTCGTTAATCATATCGATTACATCTTTGTAAATCCCTTCGATATCTCTTTTGAGTCCCGTTCCAAAAATGCTGTCGACTATCAAATCATTTTCTGTGATGTCGAATTTCGTGTTTTCGTCTACAAATTCTATCTCCACGTCTAATTTTTTCAAAATATCGTAGTTGATTTTAAAATCCGTCGACGCTTTTTCTATCTTCCCAATCACATACACTTTCACATACTTTTCTTGGTTGTAAATGTCTCTCGCAACTGCCAAGCCATCTCCACCGTTGTTTCCAACAGATGCGAACACATACGCTTTGGCAAACTTTTTGTCCAAAACGTGTTTGGAGATTTGCGCCTTGGCGTTTTCCATCAACACAATCGATGGAATTCCGATTTCGTGAATCGTGTAATGGTCGATTTGTCTCATTTGTTCAGCTGTTACATAAATCATAGTCCGTTTTTGAACCTCTCTTCTCTTATATCCCTGCCGAAAAATTGTATCGGTATAAACTCGCCCTTGATTCTCGATGAAATTCTCTGATCGTATTGTGTTGTCAAATCATCAAGGTCAATATTTGTTGAAATTATCGTAGTTTTTTGGTTTTGAATTCTGTAATTTAACAGATCAAACAATAAACTGATATTGGTTTCTGTGGAATTTTCTGTTCCCAAATCATCAATCATAAGCACATCGCAGTTGTAGATAATATCCTCAACTTCTGGTTGTGGTTTTTCGTTAAAATTCTGATATCTTATTGAAAAAAGTTGCTTCAACAATTGCATCGCGGACAAATAAATCACAGAATATCCGTTTTCAATGATTTCTTTCGCCATGCAGGATAACAAATATGTTTTTCCAGTTCCAACTTGTCCGTACAATAACAGCGACTTCGCGTTTTTCGTGTAATTTTTGGAATAGTATTTCAAATTCTCGCTGATTGCTTCCATGTTTTCACGTTGGGACATTCCTTGTGAGTTGTCTTTTTTCGTGTCAAACACGTTAATGTTAAATCTATCAAAGTTTTGTTGTTTCATTTGCTCGTTAAGGGAACTTTTCTCACGTGCAATGTTGACCATAATGGTCTTCTTGCAAGAACACATTTTGCCGTTGTAAACTCCAGTATCTTCGCACTTGTCGCAGTGATGCTTCAATTCCAAATAATCACTTGGATATCCGCTTAGTATGAGCATTTTGTGCATTTTTTCTTCAGTGGATTTGATTTCATCTTCCAAGTTTTTTAATTCTTCCTTGTCACCACCGATGCTTTTTTTCAAATATTCGTATCCAAGCTCGTTTCTATGTTGTAGCAAATCCTGATATTCTGGAACATTTCGAAAAACTTCCTCAAATCTCATATCCAATTCTTTTTTGGATTGATTTCTGTAATCTTCCAATATTCTGTTGGCTTCTTTTGCGTAGCTCATTATTATTTATCCTTTTGTTCTTTTGATTTCTTGATAAAATCGTTCAAAAATTTTGAGTTAATATTTGTAGCCTTGTTTTCAATATCGTTAGCCTTCGGTCTGTAATAAGTTCTCTTCTTGGTTTTTCTTTGTTGCTTTTTGTTGTTTTCTTCTTGCCATTGTTCCAACGTCATGATACCGTCAAGCTTCCAATTTCTGAGAACTTGTAAAACGTAATTCGTGTTGTTTTTCGTATTCGGATTAGTTGTGCAATAATGAAAAGCCGTCACCACCAACTCTGGTGTTTGGTGATAAGTGGAAATGTGTTCCAAAATTCTTTCCATTTCTGATTTGGATAATTCCATATCTCTGATGTCTTCGATATCTCTGAACATTTCTTTGATTTCTTGACTGTTTTGTGGAATGTAAGTCTTCTGAGATTCGTCTGGTTCGGGATTTGTAATTCCAAGATACAATTGTCTCAAACTCAAAAAAACCGTGTGGTTAGTTTGCGTTTCGGCGTCAGTGTATCGTTTGATAATTCCCTCATCCAGCCAATAATTCCAACACTCAGATACTTCACTTTCAGTCAAATCCAACGCCTTTGCGATTTTTTCGTCTGAAATATCCACATTCGCCGAGGTATCCTTGGCAAGCTTGTAGGCATACAAATACACTTTTAGTTGATTTCCTGTGGCCACTTGAAGATATTGATTCAAAAATATATTTTCAATAGGTGTTTCGCCCAAATCTATTTTAAATTTTTCTACACTATATTTCATAAAATCACCTCTTATTATCAATCGCCATCGTAGTGTTCTTCGAAAAAATTGTCCCGTCTTTTACTATGAAAAACTCATCGAATTCTTCATCATGTGTGTCCAATCTTTGATTTTCGAACACTTCTTCGTAACTACAAAACTTCCTGAATCCACATTTTTCGTAACATTTTATCGCTCTTCTGTTGAAATTATTCACATTCAAGAAAATCCTGTCCAGCCCGTAAACTGTAAATCCCATGTTAATCAAAGCCTTTATGGATTCTTCGCCGTATGATTTGTCCATTTCATTTGGATCCAAAACAATACCCAAAAACGCCGTTTTGGTGAACTTGTCGTATTGTTTCAGCCCCACATATCCCACCAATTTTCGGGACTTATCCCTAATCGCAAAATATTTTTGCGTTTTCATTTCTCTTTTTTGGCGATACCACATTTTTATTTCAAAATCGTCCAAATCGGACAAGTTGTAATCGATTAGTCGTTCGTCTGTGTGTTTTCCCCATTGCTCGATTTCAAATGCATCGTCCAATGTGAAATCTTCTAACGTTAACCTCTCAGTAGTTATCATTTGTCAAACGCTCCTACATCGGGCATTTGTTTGTCCAAATCCATAAACTTCGTGTGTTCCTTGTCGAATAAAGTGTCCACAGTTCCCGTTGGACCATTTCTGTGTTTTGCAACGATAATTTCTGCGATATTTGGCTTGTCAGTTTCGGGATCGTAATAATCATCACGATACAACATCAACACAACATCCGCGTCTTGTTCGATAGCCCCAGATTCACGAAGGTCACTCATGACCGGTCTGTGGTTTGGTCTTTGATCAGGCGCACGTGACAACTGACTCAACGCTAGAATCGGACAATTTAATTCCTTTGCCAAACCCTTGAGTCCTCTTGAAATCGTGGAGATTTCTTGTTGTCTGTTCTCACTTCTGGAGTTTGTAGTCATAAGTTGCAAATAATCTATAATCACCAAATCCAAATCGCTACGCGCTTTTAATTTTCTGCATTTGGAACGAAGCTCATTCAATGAAATCGATGAAGTATCATCGACATGCATATTTGTTTCTGCTAATAATTGTGCTGCTTGTCCGAGATTTGTCCACTCAGTAATTTTGCCAGACACAAGTTCTGACAGATTAATGTTACTAAGCGCGGACAATAATCTCTGAGTCAATTGCATCTTACTCATTTCAAGAGAAAAAATCGCGACTTGATGCTTGATACTAGCCTTGTATGCAATGTTAAGTGCAAGTGATGTTTTACCCATTGCAGGACGCGCTGCAAGTAAAATCAAATCTGAGTTTTGAAGACCTGAAAGTTGTCTATCCAAGTCAATCAACCCAGTCGTAACGCCAGTTAATTGTCCTTGGCTCATACTCATTTCGCCAATTTTTGCAAGAGTTGGCTCCAACATTTCTTGAATTTTAACCAAATCTTGGTGGTTTCTGTTCTGACTGATTTTGAAAATATTACTTTCAGCGTATTCTAAAACTTCGCCAACGGAATTGTTGGCAATGGACATATCAATCACATCTTGTGACACGCGCATCAAATTTCTGATAATCGCCTTGCTTTTGATAATATCTGCATAGTATTTTACATTCACAGCACTTCCTACAGCTTCTGAAATGCTTATAAGTTCATCAATCCCGCCGATAATTTCGTACATATTATTGGATTTTAATTTGTCTTCCAATGTAATATAATCCACAGGCTTTTTCTCGTCAATTACTTGCAAAATCGCCTTGTAGATTTCTTGGTATTTCGTAGAATAAAAATCCACCGGCTCCACGATTTCTGCCGCATCATCCACAGCTCTCTCGTCGATTATCATCGCACCGATTACACTTCTCTCAGCTTCCAAATCGCACGGCATAATATTTTGTTGATTTTCCATTACCTCACCGCCTTTCTGTCGTGTATTCTAAAATTATTCTTTGTCTACAATTACTTCCAAGTTAGCGTTAATATCTGGGTATACCTTAACTATAACGTTAAATGTTCCCAAAGATTTGATGTTGTCTTTCATTTCAATTTTTTTCTTATCAACATCCAAACCGTGTTGCTCTTTCAATGCTTTTTCGATATCCATTGAAGTAATTGAACCGAAAAGTCTGTCACCTTCACCTGTTTTGGCGATAATCTTAACTTTTGTGTTTTCGATTTTTTCTTTCAATTCATTAGCTTTTTTGATGTTTTCTCTTTCAATCGCTCTTAATTCTGCTTGTTTTTCTTCCCAAATTTTGATGTTTTCTTTTGTAGCTTGTACTGCTAATTTATTTGGTAGTAGAAAATTTCTCGCAAAACCAGTCTTTGCATTAACCATTTCTCCAGCTTTTCCAAGTTTTTCTACATCACTAGTCAATATAACTTTCATCTATATCCTCCTTGATATATTCATCAATTGCTTGTTTTATCTTTTCTTCTGCCTCATCCATGCTACATTCTAATTGCGCACCCGCACTTGTAAGGTGACCTCCACCTCCAACTTTTTCCAAAACCAATTGTACGGAGATTTTGCCCAAACTTCTCGCACTAACATGGATTTTATCCTTTATCTTCGCCAACACAAACGAAGCTTCCACTCCTAAAATGTTGAGCAAATCATCTGCTGATTGTGCTGCAACCAAAATGGATTCGTCCACTTCTTCTTCCAATCTTCCGATGGCGATATTATCTTTATACATTTTCGATGAAGCGATAACATCTGATTTTAACTTGATAGTTCTCTCATCGTCCTTGAAAAGTTTCTTAACTCTGACACTATCTGCGCCTTGTCTTTTCAAGATGGACGCCGCTTCAAAAGTTCTAACACCTGTTTGATAGAAGAAATTCTTCGTATCCACAGTTATTCCTGCAAGTAATGCTTCTGCAACAATTTTTGGAATCTCTAGTTTTTCTGTCATATAAAATAACACTTCTGTCACCATTTCAGATGCACTAGATGCGTAAGGTTCCAAATAAGTCAACGACGTTTCTTTAATATAATCGGAACTTCTTCTGTGGTGATCGATGACCACGATATTTTTCGCAATATCCATAATTTCTTGGCATTCAACAGAGTTTCTTCTGTGATTGTCGCAAATAATCACCAAACTATTGCTGTTACAATTTTCCTTAGCAAATGCATTCTTCACAAAATATTTCTTGTAATCCGGTTTTTCTTCAAGAACTGAATTATAAATATTTTCGATTTGAGGGCCAACCTCATTCAAAATAATGTAGCATTCCTTGTTGTTAATCCTGCACGCTTCCAACATTCCAAGAGACGAGCCAATAGAGTCCATGTCTGGATTTCTGTGTCCCATAATAAACACATTGGAGCTTTGTACAATAAGTTGCTTCAACGCATGTGACACAACTCTTGCCTTAACCTTGTTACGTTTTTCAACGGCCTTGTTCTTGCCACCGAAATATTTTAATTCCCCTGTGTCAACCACTGCTTGGTCACCACCACGGCCTAATGCAACATCCAAACAAGATCTGGATTTCTCGTGAATTTCATAAGGATTATCTCCAATAATTGATGCCCCAATACTCAAAGTAACAGGAACATTATTAGTGTTTTGAATTTCCTTAATCATATCCAACACAGAGAATTTTTGTTGCATAATATTTTCAAGCTCGTGCTTTTCGACAATCATTGAGAACTTATCTGATTCGTATTTTCTGATATACGCATTGTGTTCTCTCGCAAAATCTTGCAAAATATTTTCAACATCTGAGAACACTCTCGTTCTTTCTTCTTCCTTGATGCTGTTACGTGCTTCGTCGTAATTATCTATGAAAATATCGACAAGTCCCAGTCTTTTTTCATCCAAAAGCGTCACAACATCCATGAAAGCAGTGTTGTCGATTCCATAAAGCAAAGTCAAATCCTTGTCTTCACTATCTTTTATAGTAACAGGATAAAATCTGTAGTATTTGCCATAAACCTGAGTTTCATAATAATCCAAGTTATCTTCATCGTCTTTTACAGTCTTCAAATCCAGAATTTTTTCGACTTCATTATTGAAAATCTCAATCTCATCATCAGCCAAATCCTTAAAATAAGTGTTAAACCAGCTAATTTTATTCTTATCGTTGAGAATCAAAAGTGGAAAAGGAACCTTGAATACAGCATTTTTGGTAATATCCGTAAACTCATTATTAAGATTAATAATCTTCTCCTCAACCTTTTTATTCTTATTATTGATGTATGTGTATTGATCCACAATCATAAAAGCCGAAGCAATAAAAGCCAAAGTTCCTATGATATTTTGAAAATAAAACAAAATCGCAGAAAGTATCACCAACAAAACTGCTTGTACAATCAAATGTTTCAGCGAATATTTAAGCTCTTTCATTGTTTTCCTTCTTTCTCAAATCTTTAAAGCTATTCAAAGCCCCTAAGAATGCCAAAATATAAATAAATGGTTGAATTGTAACAGAAACCAACACAGTCAGAACCTTAAAAGGAGTCGATAATGATTTCAAATATGAAAACATCAAAGCAATTCCTCCCAATAAGTACGAACTAATTCCGAAAACCGACAAATTATACAACAAATAATTTCCCAAATCCTTATTCACAAAATAAACAATTCCCGAAATCAACACCAAGCCAACAATTGTGATGGTGAATTTCGTATCTATTCTGAAATCGTGAAACTGATGTTCCTTAGATTTTTGTGGAATATACACATTCAACACACTTGTATAAAAAGCGATAAGTCCCAAAATTGCATACACAGCTCTTACAATAAGCTTAGATGATTGTTCAAACATAATTTTAAAAGACTTCATCATTTCCTCGTCCATCTTCACAGAACTCAAAACCTTCATGAAATCATTCAACTTTGCGTTAATCACATCTGCAATCGACATATCTGCATTTAGTTTCAAAAGCAAATTCGTCAACAAAACGAAAACACAAATTCCAACGAAACTAATCGTTATAGCCTGTGTGTCAGAAAATCCAGAACTTAGCAAATTCAAAATCGAACAGAACACCAAAATTATGTACAATCCGACAGGAATAGCAATCATAGGAGTCGACACAACCAAACTCAACACAAAAAATATCCCGAAAGATATCAGAGCCAATCTGTTATCTTTTTCCAATCCTAACTTAATAAAATAAGAAGGCAACACAATAAATCCAAATGGAAATAAAAATAAGCTCACAACATAAATCATCAGAGCTTTTAATGAAATTTTCATTAGAGATTTATAATCAATCGTATTAATAATCCCACCTCCGTTATCATATTATTATATCATAAAATAACACAGAAATTTATATCCCACGATGGCGATAAATCACGAAACTATCCTAATCTTAGCAGAAATAGAACATTTCTCACCGCTTTTCAAAGCAAACTTTGAACCAACTGAATCCCTGTTCAAATTAGACACATAATAAGAACAATTTCCGTCCACAAAATCACTTGCAGATTCTAATTTGTATCCAGAAATCTCACTTACAATATTTTGACTTTCCAAATTATTTTTCCAATCAATTACAACTGCTGGATTCATTTTAATTGTGTGGTCGGAATTATTAATCGCATTCACATTAACACTCACGCTGTCATTTGTGAATTGATACACAACAAAACTTTCAATCCCTTCACACACACATCTTAGAACGCACATATCCTCAGATTTGCTCACAACATCGTATTCTTCATCTACGAAAAGCCCATCAGCCGGATAACGAAAAGTCTTGTCCACGCCGTAATTTGGAATACAGATTTTCAAATCATCAATCATATTTACATCGTCTATTTTAAACTGTTCGATCCTAGCACCAACACTGTTGATACAAATTTCCATATTTTTAATCGCATACAAAATTCTCATTTAATCACTTCCTTACATATATATACCCAAATGAGATTTGTTATTGCAATAAAAAAATGCTTCGCTAATAACGAAGCATTCTCTATTATCTCAAAGCTCTTCTGAAACCTGCAGCACGAGCTTCTTTTTCTGTTCTAAAATATCTTATATGACTTGGTTTAATTTTGTTGTAGTCTCTTTGTCCAGGAAGATGATAAATCATCGAATTCATATTTCCTTTAATTCTTCCTTCTCCAACAGGACCGTATCCATCTTGGTAGATGTAGTTAGGTTTTGTTGGCTTGGAAGCTTCTTTTTTGGCTTGTTCTTGCTTTTTAAGTTCTAATTCTCTTTGCTTTCTAGCTTGTTCTTCCTTAGCTTTTCTTTCATTTTCAAGTCTTTTCATCTCATTTACTTCTTCAGCAGTAGGATTAGAAAATATATTGCTAGCTACAGACTTTTCCCCACCAATAATAGTTACAGATTTCATATTATCCAAATAACTCTTAGTTGATTGTGTCAAATTTTCATTGTCAGTCAAAATAATAGGGGCCTTGTAATTTTTCGCAACGCTTACCGCTGACAAACTATCTGCAAAAACTTTTGAATTTGCCAATATAGCATTTTCATTATTTTCAAATGAACGTCTTGCTATAGCCAATGCTGTTTGATATCTGTCATTTCCTGCTATCCTTTCCCCAGTAAAACCATTCAACGGAAGTTGGTTAACTCCACCAATTGCGATTTCTTGTAAATCGGATTTCGGATAAGAATTACCATCACTAAGAACCATCAACGCCTTGTGATCTGCCATGAAACTAGTAGCACTAAGAGCGTCAGGGAAGTTTTTTCCGCTTGCTATCAATAAGTATTCTGCATCGACAAACTCTTTGGTTTTTTCCATAACCTTCACTGAAGTTTCGTATCTGTCGTTTCCCTTAAGTCTTTCAATGTTAATATTATTTACAACGGATTTTACGGATTCTTCAATATTTGAACTCAACGCCGTTTCTCCGCCAACAATGTAGATATTTTTTGGTTTTAGCTTAGCAATTTCATCGGTAGTTCTATTGTCCAATTGATCTTTTGACAAAATAAGTGGCGCATTTAACGCCGCAGCAAGTTGACCCGCTGACAAAGCATCTGCAAAGTTAAATCCACTAGCAAGTACAACATTGTCCGATTCATTGAACATCGCTTTTGAAATTTCAATAGAAGTAGCAATCCTATCTTCTCCTGCAATTCTCGACACATTTTCAACATTTGCGCTAGACACACCAGCTGGAATCATACACGCAACAGCCAATGCAGCTATCGTCAATTTTTTCAAATTTTTAATAAACATTTTCTCCTCCGATAATTTAATATATTATTATGATACCATAATAACTAATAAATTTATAAAAAATTTTATTATCAAATACTACCTAATTAGCATATTTCCCACAAACATAACTATTGGAAACGCTAACACTAACAAAAAATTCAAAATAGCCCTCACTACGCTTTTTTCAATCAAAGAAAAAACAATTCCAATTATTCCTAAAATCGGACAAATATATACTGTCACTAATCCAATAGGTCTCAGATTCCCTAAGAAATCGAACTGAAAATCCTTCAAT
>OKGJ01000027.1_pt1 | contig 33715 bp, 35 predicted proteins | sample 1614931 | NCBI WGS metagenome assembly OKGJ01 (sample SAMN04436981, study PRJEB24849) | human gut metagenome | biome: human gut; feature: NICU; material: stool | host: Homo sapiens | place: USA: Saint Louis, MO | collected 2010-07-01 | reverse complement strand
CTATTCAACATTAAATAAGACAAATAAACGGCTTGTTACACAATTGGCAATCAATTGCCTAATTGTTAGTATTGATAAAGAAGAATTTCAAAATTGTAGTTTTCTAATCAAAGAAATAAAAAAATTACTAAATAATGAATTAAACTATTATGAACAAACCGTCTTCTTATATACATGTGGATACTTTGAATTTAAGTGCAATCCTGCGAACGGAATCGAAAAGATGAAACAAGCACTTCAGGTATTTGAAATTCTAGGAGAATATAATATAAAAGCACAGTACCAAGAGCACTATGACAAATATATTAATCAATAGCATAAAGATAGTTAATCTTTAACCACCAAAAAGATTGACTATCCTGCCTTTCGTTTCCTCTATTTTCCCAGCGTTTAATAAATGCTTTAGCTTGCTTTTTTTACTCCCGGATATTATTCACTTTGTGCTCTCCAACTACCACATTATTTTGATTTATTTATGTAATAAATCCTTTAAAGTTTTAATAATTTTGTTTTTATCTGCTTCTGTCAATTCATATTCTCTCAATAAACTAACAATTTCTTCTAGTCCGTCATCACGTCCTTTTAAAATCTCAAGAGACGTACCAAAGATTTCAGCTAATTTTTCTACTGTTTCATCTTTCGGATTTCTCCCTCCATTTTCCCACCTAGCATATTGAGCTTGAGCTACACCTAACTTTTCAGCAACTTCTAATTGAGTAAGTCCTGCATTTAGTCGGGCTTTTTTTATATTGTCTTTTAACATTTTAAAATTCCTTTCGTTTTTCTATTGACTTATAACCAAAATGGTTGTATTATACTTATATAACCAAAATGGTTATATAAAAACAAAGCATACAAAATAAGTGATACTAGTTAATTTTATGAGTATGCAAAAACACCCCAGAAAGCTCTGCAAAGCGTTCTGAGGCTTTCGTTTAAAACCAATACAATTATACCAAAATGGTAATAAAAAGTCCATAAGAAGCGAGATATGGCTAGATTGAGGAGATTATGAAATCTACACAATACACAATAAAAGACAACAACACTAACAATACTCATTCTTTTTATTCGCCTAGTTTAGGTGCATCAGTTCTAATAAATGATGATGTATTTAACAATATTCGAGACGAAGAAATTGAACTTCGAGCACTTGAACTGCTATCGATTTTTCTAGACAAGTATTTTGGGTAGTTTAAAAACTAATAAATTAGAGATTGGGAGACAAGTGCAAGGGCGCGGGCCGAAGGCAGAGCGCCCGAAGCTCGAAGTTCTCCCAATCTCTAATATAAAAACTGGCGTTTCTAACAGCCAGCAATCAGATACACTTAAGGCAACGCCCTAAGTAACGAGTCATCGGCAAAAATCAATAGTAGCAACGAATTACGCAGATTTTAAGTATAGAAAGGAGGCGTTACAGTTGAAAAATACCATTCAATCTCTACGAGAATATCAAAGTCAAGTAGATTTATCAAAACTAGAAAAATCGATTTATATCAGCATTGACAGATTAACAGTAATCTTTGATAGCGAGAACCAATCACTTAGACGAATATTTCGTGAATTACGAAAATCACTCGATAATATAATTCAAGAATTTAGTATTCAAGAAAATCTAAGAGAAGACTATTTTACTCTTTATAAAACGATAGACGAAGATAGTATAAATCTAATTTTCTTTCAACTATCGGATTATGGTGGTTATCAAGTCATACGCCTAGACTTCAACCCTAACTCACTAAAAGAATTTGAGGGGTTACAAGTGTGGAGGCAGATTATGAATTACGCTCGATTAAATCGATTAGAAATTAGACTGTCACGATTAGACCTTGCTTTTGATATCTTTAATAGGCCAGAAATAGTTTTTTTACAACATATCAAAGGAGGGGTTAGTCATAAAATATTCTACGGTAGAGGGGGCAATATAGAAAGTAAATACTGGGGTGCAAGTGGTAGCAACGTTCAAGTACGTTTGTACGATAAGAATATAGAGGTACTAAGTCACAAAAGAGCTGATAAATTAGATATAGAAAACAAACCCTTTTGGTGGCGGTTAGAGTTCCAACTACGAACAAAGGCTATAAACGAGGAAACCATTTCAGAAATTTCTAAACGATTGGAGAATTTTAGCTTTTTTAGTCTTTCAAGTGTTCCAGATGATAGCAAAGCATTTGCTTATATCTTTCTCCATGAACCTGCACTCTTACCCGAATTATTCCCCTATCTGAAACCTAACACTATTAGAGTTAAAAAGACTAGGCTTAGAAAACATTTAAAAGCATTTGATAGTAGCTCATTTTCTTTAGAGCTACAAGATGCACTTAAAGAACAAACCCCACGATTAAATAATGAACTCAAACAATTAATAGGAGAATTCCTAGAACTTACTAGTAAAGGAGAAATTGATTTATGAACGATAAATTAACTATGACAGTACAAGAAATTATGGACTTAGGTTTTTCAAAATGGACTGCTTATAATATTTTACGGCAAGCAAAACATATTATGGTCGAGCGTGGTTTCGATTTCTATAACAATAAAGGACTTGGAACTGTTCCAGTATCAGTTGTAGCAGAGATACTTGGATTGGAGGAACTACATGTCAAAAACTAGATATACCGGTGTTACGAAAGATGATAAGACTGGCAAATATACTTATTATTTTAAAGCTGGAGTTGACCTAGCTACTGGTAAACCTTATCAAGAACGTAGACGTGGTTTTCAAACCGCAAAAGAAGCCTTTGAAGCACGTACAAGAGCCTTGAATAAGATACAACAAAAAGGAGGAATTAAGCATACTCAATGGACTTTTAAGCAGTTTATGGAAGAAGTTTTTATGCCAAATTATTACGCTACAACAAGTCCGGATCTCGAACACAGACGTCAAGTTATATTCGATGAATTTATTCAATACTTTGGTAAGAAAAAACCTAGAGAAATTACTACTTATGATGTGATTAATTATAGAAACGGTTTATTAGAGAAATATTCAAATTCATATGCAAGAAACAAGATGACTTTGCTTAATCAAGTTTTGAAAACTGCAAAAAAATATGGGTTGATTTTTCATGAAATTCCCACAAGTAATATTAGTCCAATTCCAATCATAAAAAAACATATAGATTTTTGGACAAAAGACGAGTTCCAAAAAGTAATACAATCACTTGATAAAAAGAGTTATTTTGAGCACTTTGTTTATACGCTTTTTTGGCTTTATTATTTTACAGGAATGCGTGTAAATGAGGCGACTGCTCTTTATTGGGAAGATGTAGATTTTGAAAAGAAAACTCTAGCAATCAATCACAACTTACAGTATATAAACCGTGAAAATTGGGTTCGGCGTAACAAACTAAAAACTGAAAGTTCCAGACGAACCATTGGCCTTGATGATAATACTCTAAACGTACTTAAAGAATGGAAAGAACGACAAGCAAAAGTTGACAAGATACCATTCATTCTATCACTTGATGGAAATCCATATCGTAAACGTAGTATTAGAGACCAGATTCTAAAATATTCTAAACGAGCAGGAGTTAAATACATTCAACCAAAAGGTTTAAGACACTCCCATGCGTCATTACTTATTAATGAATATAATGTAAATGCTCTATATATTCAAAGACGATTAGGTCATTCTGATGTCAAAACTACACTTAGCATTTATAGTCATTTATACCCAAACGCTGATTCCGAATTAACAGATAAACTCAATCTCATATCAAGTGATTTTATCGACTAAATCTCTTTGGCTACCAAATTAGCTACCAAAAAAAGAAAATACGCCTCAAAAGCCTCATTTTAAAGGGCTTTTTTTCATATTTTCCCACTATATCTAATAGGGGGGTTACATTTGGCAAAAACGCCAAGTCCACCCCTCCTCATTCCTTATGGGAGTTGGGTTTTCAATTTTTATGAAGTGTGTCACTTTCGTCAAAAAAGTGTGTCACTTTGTTAGAAAGAGGTGTTGCGATGAATGGATAAAATTAGTCCTTTTCATATTAAGAATTTCAGAAAACAAACAGGTCTTAGTCAAAAAGCATTTGCACAAGCTGTTGATCTTCCGACTAGAACCTACCGCTCTTATGAAACAGGCGAAAGAGGACTGACGATTGATAAGTTCAGAGAACTAAAAGAAAGACTTGGTTACTATCAAGATTGTGATAAAAACAGTCTTCGAGCTCAGATCGACTATCTACGATTGACCTTTCCGAGATTAAAGGATTTAGATGCTTTCTGCGAAAACTTCCTTCACTGTCACTTAAGCGAATTTACAGACCAAGAAACTCGTCTCATGAACTATACCCACTTGTGGCAACGAGGAAACATCTGGATTTTTGATTTCTTTGATAAGTCAGTGACCAATGACTACCAAACTTGTCTTCAACTATCTGGTCAAGGATGCCGTGAGTTGGAATTGCTTCTAGAAGACAAGGGAATCACTTGGCAGATTTTTCTTCAAAAGATTCTTTATTCCTATGAAGACGTTCGGGTGAAGCGACTCGATATCGCTCTAGATGAACTATATAAGGGTTATGGTCACGAGGACGAACAAATTCAAATTCCCAAATTGATTGATAAACTCTATTCCAAAGAGATTGTTCTAGACACGATCAAGAAATGGAATATCACGGGTGGTGGATCTTTCACAGATAATGAAGACATGGAAGCGAATCACGGCTTGTCCATTTACTTTGGAAGTCGTCAAAGTCAACTCTATTTCAACTTTTATGAAAAGCGCTATGAAATTGCTCGAATGGAAAACATCTCCTTGGACGAATCCTTGGAGATTTTTGGTATCTGGAATCGCTATGAACTCCGCTTTTCAGATCAGAAAGCTCAAGGCATTGTGGAGGAATACATCAATGGTGTAGATCTCGGAGAAATCGCTAGAGGCATCATCAATAAAGAAATCCAAGTCTATGATGGTCTCACTCGATTTGGAGCCTATAAACCCGATGAAAAATGGCAACGGCTCTTTGGAGGTGTCGAACCCTTAAAACTCTCAACCAACCCACAACCATACAGTATTGAGCGAACGATTCGCTGGCTAACCTATCAAGTTGCTAACTCTCTTGCACTAGTCACTGAAGCAGACAAGATCCTCCAAACAGAATACATGAAGATGATTCAGAATAGCGGAGAGATCACTGATCGAGGAAAAGCCATGTTACGACTTCTCAAAGCTAATAAACACTATGAACACTAGAAAGGAAAAGCTATATGGAATACAAAGTTCAAATCAATTCACTAGACAACTTTAAAGCTTGGTCTGGTGGACTAACCACCTTGAACACTGTCCGTGAACGTGGTGGAGTAGATACCCTAACTGTCATTTGTGAAGATATCTTCTCTGGTGATACACCAACTGAAGGGCAAATCAATGACTGGCTCTGGTTTGATTCAGATTTTATCTACCAAGCTCTAGGCTACGATGATCTGCTTGAGGCTTCTTGAGATGCTGAAGAAGATTTATCAAGCAGACTTTCTGCTTCTTCCAGAACAAGAATTCTGGTATATGTATATTCTCTTACGAAAGGGCAAAGACTTCTACTATGAATGTGCAGGTAGATGTACAGAAGATCTTCCAGATAGTAGAGGGTTCTATAACTATGAACATGCCTGTTTCACGCTAGATGGTCAAGTGTTGAGCGTAAATAAGAAAATGCGCCCCTCACTCATTACTTATATTCAAAAGACCATCAAAGACAATCAAGAAAAATTTAGAAAGGAAATTGAAATGGCCACTAAAACTATTTTTGAAAAGAAAGTCTCTCAAGTCACGAATGAACTGGGAGAATTACTGAAAAAGAAAGATCATAGAGAGGCTTGGACCAAGGCTGGAGAATTAAATAGTCTCCTTAAAAAAGAAGAAGCCAAAGACCTAAAACCTGACTTGATCGAACAACTCCAAACTGAGCTACGAGGCTACTATTACATTAATGGCGAAATCGAAAAAGCCAATAAGCGCCTCTATGCAAAAGGATCAAAGCTCATTGAACTTTCTGGTCTCTAAAAGGAGGATCTATGGATAAAGCCAAACGCTACTTGCTTCAAGCAAAAGAATATCTCTCTCACTTTAAAAAGGTGGAGAAAAAAGGAGGTCCACCAAAACTAAAAGTCACCAATAAAAAGACCGTCAATATTGCAGTCATAGGAGGGATTTCTTTCCTCCTTTTTGTTGGTCTCATGGGATCTATCCGTGCTATCACACTATCAAATAAGGTAGGAGCACTACAAGCTCAAGTCGAGGCAACAAAAAATCAAAAAGCACAGCCTATAGAGTCTAGTAGAAAATACGACTATAAACTCCAGTATTACTTGAATGACTATGTCTATGCTTACTTCACCCTCCCGCAAGAAGGGGATAAACAACAAGCTCAAGTGGACTACTTAAATAGCTTTTACAACTTCATTCCTGATGTGAAAGCTCAAGGTCAAGTTCGAAATCCTAGTGAACTTCTCTATTCTCAGTTAGTGACTGTAGAAGGGAAAGTTGCGACCTATAAGATCAAATACAAGGAAACTATCCGTCGGGATAATAACACGGAGGAAAAAGAAATCGTGATAGGTTTCAATATTCCATTTGATGAAAAGGATGGGAAATATTATATTTCTGGTCTTCCTTGGTTTTCTGCTATTGAATCCTCACAAGCTGGACACTTTAGCGAAGACGATCAGCTTCAATTAACCGCTAACGATCACTTTTCAGATGGTCAGCGTAAAAAAGTTGAAAAATTCCTCAAAGTCTTCTTTACCAACTATACTACTAACCAAGATAATCTTAATCTGATTGCTAAGGATGTGGATATTATAGCCAATACCACCTTCAAAACAATTGATTATACTTATCTAAAAAAAGACGGTCAGAATCTAATCGCTTATGTTCAAGCAACCTTTGAGGTCGGAGGAACCACTCACTCAGAAAACTTCACTTTTACCCTATCAGAAAAAGAAAAGACCTACTATGTCACAAAACTAGAACACACCATTCCACTAAATTATACAAATGATAAAGAATAGGAGAACTCTATGAATACAGACAATCTACGAACCTTCCTCCAGGGCGACGGAATTTGGATCCTGACAGCTATTGCCGTGCTCTTAGCGATCAAGGCTTGGCGAAATAGCTCCTGGCTTCAACTCTTCTCAGTCGTTGGTTTCTATGCCGTTATTGTTTCAATTGCGAAAGGACAAGATATCCTCAAAGCAGTCGGCTGGTTCCTACGACTCTTCGGTATTGAATCAGGACTTTAAGCATGAATGAAGTAAGACTTTATGATTACAGTAAGGGCCTAAATGCTCCTTATTGGATCCAAGAAATCAAGACAAAAAAGGGCACTCGACTATGGTACTTTGCGACACCGATGCAGTTGTCCTTTTTCATTGTCTTTATCATCGTCTTTGTGGCCATGTTACTCTTTGGAGGATTTATCTTTGTGCCACTCGCAAAAATCACTCACTCAATTTCTCTCTTACTCTATTGGTATCTCCCTTACAAATTGGCTAAATTCTATACTGAATACGAGCCTCACGGTAAAAAGATGCACGTCTTTATCGGAGATTACCTGATTTACTTCTGGGATTTTAAGCTAAACAAAAAAGCTATCTACCATGAAGATCGAATAGAACCTGTAGAAGAAATTGTCTTTGAAAAAACAAATCTATAGAAAAGGAGGACCTATGAGTATTACATTAACCTATCCTATTTGGGAAACACATGAAAATCTAGCTCTCAAAAAAGATCAAACAGTCGTTGCTTATTATCGTATTCCAAACACTCCCATCACCATTACAGATGATGAAAAAAAGGGCAAACACAAAATTACGGTTGCTCAAATGATGAAGAAGCTCCAGAAAAACAAGTTCTTTGAAATATCTCTGATCCCTAAAGACTATCTCTTAGAAGAGAAAATGCGGGACTTCTCAGACGCTCTAGCAGATGACAGTCGTGAACTAGGAGAAGAACTACTTCTTTACACCGTTGAACGTCTAACAGATGAAATGGAGATTCCTTATCAGTTTGACTGGGTCGTGGGTGTGACCTTACGCAAACAAAATCATGGAGCTACCGTCAAAGACTTGGCCTATGAGAGCTTTAATGAGTTCACCGAAAAAATAGCTAAGGGTCTTGGCTATGAATATGAATTAAGTCCCACTTGGTATGAAGACTATAAAAGTGATGAATTCACTATTTTCCAAGCCTTCTCTGTCCTTCGGGCAAAACGGTTATCCAATGAAGAACTCTTTTATTACCAGCGGATGCAGTACCTTCGCTATATCCCTCACTACAAGAAAGAGGTACTCGCTAATCGTGCTCAATTCAATATCACAGACACCTTGATCAAAGTCCTAAAAGGTGGATTTCTCAAGCTAGAAAGCCCTTATGGATCTTCCTTTGTGACGATTCTTCCGGTTGGTAAATTTCCTGTTCAATTCAATGGTTTTCACCTGGGCGAATTTATCCAACGCTTAAACTTTCCCGTTGAGCTACGAATCAAGGCAGAATTCATTGATACAGGTAAAATCAAGGGTCGAATGGGACGCTCGAATACGCGTTACAGAAACATCATGGAAGAGGCAGAAAATACAGATACTGTCCAACAAGACGAGATTATCATGGGTTCCATCTCCCTAAAGGACTTAATGAAGAAAGTTGGAAACAAGGAAGATATCATTGAATATGGAGCCTATCTCATTGTCTCTGCTTCTAGTGTGAACCAACTCCGTCAAAGACGACAAGTGGTTTTAAACTATTTTGATGATATGGGCGTTGAAATCAGTGAGGCCTCTCAAGACGGACCTTATCTCTTTCAAGCGTTGCTCTATGGAGAAAACCTCCAAAAGAAAACTCGCACCTGGACACATATGGTCACAGCTCGTGGCTTTTCAGAACTCATGCCCTTCACCAATACCTCTTCTGGGAACCGTATCGGTTGGTATATTGGCCGAGTAGACAACTGGACAGGACGTTGGGACAATATCGCTAAAGCTATTGATTCCTCAAAGAACATTGTCCTCTACAATGCGACAGTAGGAAATAAAGAAGATATAGCTGGAAAAATTACTAAGAACCCACACATCATTATTACGGGGGCAACAGGTCAAGGAAAATCCTTCCTTGCTCAGATCATCTTTTTAAGTGTGGCTTTACAGAATGTCAAGACACTTTATATTGACCCTAAACGTGAACTTAGAAATCACTACCAAGAAGTGATCAACTCACCTGAATTCGCACGACTCTATCCTGAACGCAAGAAACAGATTGAGAACTTTAACTTTGTGACACTAGATAGCTCACTTCCATCAAACCACGGAGTCTTAGATCCTATTGTTGTTCTAGATAAAGAACAAGCTGTAGAGGTCGCAAAAAACATGCTTGAGTTTTTACTACAAGCTGTAGATGATGTCACGATGGATCAAAAAACAGCTATCACAGAAGCTATTAATGCGATTGTGGAGAAACGAGTCGCTGGTGAGAAGGTCGGATTTAAACACGTCCTAAAAGTACTTAGAGAATCCACTTCCTCTGAAATTGCTTCGGTTGGTCGTTATCTGACTTCAATTGTCACAAACTCTATCTTGGAATTAGCCTTTTCAGATGGAACCACTCAAGGACTTAACTACGAGTCACGAGTGACCATCCTAGAGGTCAATAACCTCAAACTACCAAAAGACGATTCCACAAAAATTTCAGATCATGAACGCAACTCTATTGCTCTCATGTTTGCGCTTGGTGCCTTCTGTACTCACTTTGGAGAACGAAATGAAAATGAAGATACCATTGAGTTCTTTGACGAAGCGTGGATTCTTATGAAGTCCGCAGAAGGAAAAGCCGTTATCAAAAATATGCGTCGGATTGGACGCTCCAAAAATAATACCTTGGCACTGATCACTCAGTCTGTACATGATGCAGAAAATGACGATGATACTACTGGATTCGGAACTATCTTTGCTTTTTATGAAAAGTCAGAACGAGAAGATATTTTAAAACATGTCAATCTAGAAGTCACTGAAAGTAATCTTGAATGGATTGACAATATGATCTCTGGTCAATGCCTATACTATGACGTGTATGGCAATCTCAATATGATTTCCGTACACAACATCTTTGAAGATATTGATATGCTTCTAAAACCAATGAAAGCAACAGTATCATCAAGCCTTGAAAATAAATACGCTAGTTAGGAGGTGAATCCATGCAAGAAGCTTTTGACAAACTAAGGGGAGTCGATATATTTTCTCTTAAGTCCTACATGGAGCCAACTGGGTTCGCTTCCTTTAACGGGGCTTGGGTACTGATTAATGAGCTTTTCGTCAACTTCTTCTTTTTCATTCTAAACGCAGTGGTGGGCTTCTTTTCTTTGCTGATTCGGATTCTTGAAAAGATTGATCTTTACTCCAACTACAAGAACTATGTCTTTAATGGAGCGATGAATATCTGGAAAGGATTCATCGGTTCAAGCTCTGGTGGAGTCGCAAAGCAATCACTCGTTTCAATGTTGCTACTGATTCTAGCGTTTTATCTCTTTTATCAGTTTTTCTTTTCGAAAGGAGCTTTTTCAAGAACACTCCTTCATGTCTTTCTAGTTCTCATCCTTGGTTTTGGTTATTTTGGAACAATCGCTGGAACATCAGGTGGTCTATATCTACTTGATACTATCAACCATGTCTCTCAAGATGTCACTAAAAATATCACGAATATCAAGGTGGAGTATGGAAATAATAAATCCATTAAAATTGGTGATTCCATGGCAGATAGCTATATTGCAGAAACATCTTATAAAGCCTATGTCTTTGTCAATACAGGTCAAGAAAACGGGAAATATAAGAATAGCCAAGATGGGAAACAAGAAACTTTTGACGATAGTAAGGTATTAGGAACAGGCGATAAAAATGGAAACTTTAAAGCAGTTAAATCGAAAGATCGCAATAAATATCTGGATGAACTAGGAAATGGAGCCAATGATGATGGTGAAAAGAATCGTTGGGTTTCAGCTATGCCTGACTTCATCTTTACTCGTATGTTTTACGTCATCTTTAAAATTTGTGAAGCCTTTGTATTAGCGATACCAGTTATTTTGATTCAGATGTTAAACGTCATCGCTCAAACTCTTGTCTTGATGATGATTCTGCTCTTTCCAATTGTGCTACTAATGTCCTTTGTACCGAGAATGCAGGATTTAATTTTTGGTGTACTAAAAGTCATGTTTGGTGGGCTGCTTTTTCCAGCTATCACGAGTCTATTGACTCTATTAGTCTTCTACATTGAGAAAATGATAGAAAATATCGTCATTACTGGCTTTGATGGCATCCTTAAAACTCTTCCATCTTTGATCATCTTCGGCCTTGTCTTTAAACTACTCATTTCAGTTGTCTCAAAAGGGCTCGTATATTTCCTTCTATGGAAATACAAAGCTGAGTTGATCCAATTCATTCTTGGATCGAAAGCACGAATGGTTGCGAGTGACATTGGAAACAAAGTTGAACAAGGAGTCACAAAGACAAGAGAGGTGGCTTCACAAGTACCATCGAAAAGTCTTTCATCTGCTCAACATCTTGGAAACTTTGCCCTAGCAGGTGCTGGTTTTGGAGCTGGAATGATGATGAATGCCAAGAGTCACTTCCAAAATGTTGGTTCTTTCTTTACCAATAAGGATTCAGAGCACCAACCCGATGAAGTGCTCCCAATGGAAACACCTGAGATGCCAACAAGTCCAGATACTCCTGAACCAAACATTCCGAAAACAAAGGCAATTCCTGAGAAGGTTAAACCAGTTGAAGGAAAAACACCAACTCCTTCAATGGAATCCCCAATCACAGTGGAGCCAACACCAAGTTCAAACGAGGAATTCCAAACTCTTAAAGAAGAATGGATTTCTCCATTTAAACAACTCCGCATTAATAGTATTGAGCGCAAATTAGAGGAATATAAAGACCCTCAAGCCATGTATAAAGCTCAAGGATCGAATGCTTTCACTCGTGCTTACAGAAAGACCATGACACGAGATGATAAATTGAGAGCCAATATTGAACGAAGAGACCGATTAACAGAACGCTTAAAACAACTCAGAGGAGAATGATATGAATACCAAAATACGCTCAAGAACTTCTTTTCCAAGAGTTCTTGAAGAAACTCTTTATCAAGCCTACCAAGAAGGAAAACGCTCAGTCGATTTCCTTCTTTTATTTCCAGTCACAGAACAAGAGCGAGACCAAATCATCCTACAGGTTAAGTCCTATTCAGTCGTTTTAGATGCAAAATGGCGTTTTGGGACTGTCCTGTTCACTGCTTATATAAGACATTAACTAGAAAGGAGATTCGATGAAAAAACTAAAATGGTTTCTATTAGCCGGTCTCATTCCTCTCTTTCTACCGGTCCTCATTATCATTATCCTTATGGGGGCTGTCGGAGGTGGTGGAACGAATGGCTCACCCCAATCCCAAAATGGAGTGACTTATGCGGATCACTGGTCAGATGGAGATCCCTATACTCACAACCTACTGGTTCATCGCTTCGGTATTACAGCAGAGCAATTAGATGGCTTTTTAGATACGTTAGGAATCTCCTATGATAAGAACCGAATTAATGGAAAAAAGCTCCTCGAATGGGAAGCTAAATCTAATCTTGATGTCCGTGGAATCGTTGCGATCGCACTAAATGAAAGTTCCCTTGGAACTGCTGGGGTAGCCACTAATCCTGGTGCCAATATGTTTGGTTTTGGGGCCTATGATTCCAATCCAGAATATGCCAATAACTTTAATGACGAGGTTGCTGTTGTCGGACTAACCCAACAAACTATCATTGGAAATAAAAACCAAACCTTTAAAATACAAGATGATAAAGCTAAAAAGTTTGCGAATGGAACACTCAATCCAGCAACTGATGGTGGAGTCTATTTCACAGATACTACTGGATCAGGAAAAAGACGTGCTGAAACCATGCAAAAACTGGATGCATTCATTGATGAACATGGAGGAACACCAAAAGCTCCTGAACAAACTACAGGAAAAACTAGAGATGGTGGAGGAGTAACTTCAAATGATATACCTGTAGGTTATAGTTTGACAACAGCTATTGATACCACAGGATATATCACTAGTACCTATCCTTGGGGACAATGTACCTGGTATGTCTTCAACCGTGGAAAACAAGTCGGAGTCAACTTTGATCCATTTATGGGAAATGGTGGACAATGGATGAATAAGCCAGGTTTCACAACAACCCATACACCAACAGAACACTCTGCACTATCATTTAGCCCTGGCCAAGCTGGAGCTGATCCAATATACGGACATGTTTCATTTGTGGAACAGGTCAAATCAGATGGTTCAATTCTCGTCTCAGAGTGTAATGTGAAAGGATTAGGGATCATTAGTTACCGTACTTTTGACGCAGAAACTGCCAAACAATTTACCTATGTAATAGGACATTAGAAAGGAATAGATATAGATGATTCAAGTTGTAGATAAAAATGATTTAATGGAATTGATTGGATATTCTGAAACACAAGCTAGTAAATTAATACGAAAGGCTAAAAGCCAGCTTGTACAAGAAGGATTTGAATGGTATAAGAATAAACGTATTGGACGTGTACCGATTATTACAGTTGAATCCATTCTTGGTTTTCAAATACAATTAAAAAATGATATAATTGAGGAGAACCTTCAAAGCGCTGTCATGACTGAAGGAGAAAAATAGCATGGCGGTAATAAAACAGGACGATGGACTGTGGCTAGTTGATATTAGTGATGGTAAAAGTTCCTTAACTGGCAAACGTATACGACACCGCAAATCTAATTTTTTAACAAAAAAAGAAGCAGAGGAATATGAGGCTTATTACCGTATCCATAAGTTAAATCAGATACAGAATACAAAAAAACTCACCATTTCCTCTCTTTATGTAATGTTAAAAGAAGAAGATGAGCTTCGTGGAAATAAAAGAGGTACAATAGATACTCAGAACTCATACTATACCCAATATGTATCGCGATTCTTTGAAAATGCTGATATGTCTTCAGTTACCATTCAAGATGTAAAAAAATATCGAGATTGGTTAATTGAACAGCCTAGTGTAAAAGGTGGCACACTTACACCAACGCATATTAACCAACAAATGATTTTTGTTCATAAGTTGTTTGATATTGCTATTTCGAAAGGATTTAGACAAGATAATCCATGTGATGCTATTCGGAAACTTCCAGAAAAGCATAAAGAAATGTCTTATTATACTCCTGAACAATTCAAGGAGTTTGAATCTTATTTTGAAGAAAGTGAGTATCCTTTTAAACTTCTGTATCGTGTACTCATGTTTACGGGAATTCGTATGGGGGAGGCACTTGCCTTAACCTGGAGAGATGTTTTTCTTGACGAGGGATATATTAAAATCCGTAAGTCAGCCTATTATCGCAATGGAAAAACACATATTGGATCTGTAAAGACAACTCAATCAAATAGAGCAATCTACATCCATAAAGCTTTTGTGGATGAGTTGAAAAACTGGAAGTCAGTACAAAGTAAGAGGCTGTCTAAGCTAACTGATTCAACAGATGATTTGCAGATTTTCCAATTTTCAGGGGAACCTATGACTGCTCCAAATGTCTCTAACTTTAGAGCAGCATTCAAGAAAAGATTGCCAGAAGATTTCAAATTGATCCGAAACCATGATTTTAGGCATTCGCATGTAGCCTTTTTGATAAATCAGGGATTGAGGAGAGGAGAAGGAAAGGATTATATCTTTTTCACACTGATGAAACGACTAGGACATAGTTCTATCAATACAACAATAAATATCTACTCACATTTGTTCCCATCACAACAAAAAGAGGTCGCTAACGCATTTGACGATTTTTAGAAAAATGGGCAGAAGTGGGCAGTGAAAATTAAGCAATAGGGTCTAAACCCTTGATACGAAAGGAATCTAGAAAACATTATGATGAATATGCAAAATATGATGAAGCAAGCTCAAAAATTGCAAAAGCAAATGGAGCAAAGCCAAGCGGAGCTAGCTGCAACTCAATTTGTCGGAAAATCTGCTCAAGATTTGGTTGTCGCGACTCTTACAGGTGATAAGAAGGTCGTCTCCATTGATTTCAATGTTGCAGTGGTCGATCCTGAAGATACAGAAACTCTTTCTGATATGACGGTTCAAGCCATCAATGCTGCCATTGAAGAAATTGATGCTGCAACCAAGAAAAAACTCGGTGCTTTCGCAGGGAAATTACCATTTTAAGCAAAGAAAGTTTCATCAACTCAAAAGAGGCTGGGACAAAAGTCCTAGCCTCTTAATTGTTTTTGGATTGTCGAGCAAGACGCAGTGGTTGAGTAGGTGGGACGACGAAATCGAATTCTAACGAATGACCGATTTCTGTCCCACTCTCTCTTTTTATTCATCAAAAAATCCGGATAAGTCCAAGCCTCCAAAGGGGTTGATGGAGAAGTTCTCTTGCTCTTCAAGGAGGGTACGGCCTTGATCAAATTCGAGGAATTGTTGGTAGACAAGAGCTGTCATGCGGGCGTCTTCTAAGCTATCGTGTAATTTTCCTGCAACTCCTAGAAATGCTGCAACGGTGTGGAGTTGGAGATTTTTAATGCCATGAAGGTCAGATGGACGACGTTCGAAGGCTTCGTCAAAGACATCGACAGCGTATTGCTCTTCTAAATCCAAGCCATTTTCAAGTAGGATGGGAAGGTCGCTCTTTTTGGCATTGTATCCAATCAAGGGGCGGTCTCCAACGAAGGCCTTGAATTCGCCGAGGACCTGCTCTAGTTGAGGGGCGTTTTGGATCTTATCCTGAGTAATGCCGGTCAGGCCGTTAATAAAGCTTTTTAGAGGCTTATCGGTGTAAACGTAGGAGTCGTAGTGGTCGACTTCTTTACCGTCCGTGAAACGCACGGCAGATACCTGGATGATCTGATAGGCACCTTCGTATTGGTTAAATTCGAGATCGAAGGCGATATAATCTTCTAATGCTTTCATGGAAAATCTCCTGTGGTAGAAAAGAAAAGGGACTGGTAGGATCCAGCCCCAGATTATCGACGGAAAACGCGTGCCCAGAAACCTTTGCTTTCTTGCTCTTGCACTTTTTCATTGGCTTGTTCGAGTTCAAGTTTCAAGGTATCGCGGTCGTTCATTGCTTGTAAAGTCAATTGTTGTTGTTGGTCCAATTGCTTGTCTTTTTCAGCAATTTGAACGTCTTTCACGCGCAACTGTTCATCTTTCTTAGCGAGTTGCTCGTCTTTGGCCTTGAGTTGCTCGTAGAGACGGACGATTTCAGCATTTTTTTCATCCACCAAAATTTCCATCAATTCTCGTTGCTTCACATCATCGCTGACTGGCTCATCTTCAAAAATAGTTTTTTTGTAGATTTCTTCGAGCTTGATCAAGCCACTACGGGTTACAACGGTAACCCCTTTTTCGTTTTTTTGGGTATCTTCTGGAGCCAGCGCCTTGACACGGTTATTGACCGCCTGGCGGCTGACTCCTAAAATTTCAGCAATTTCGCTGACAGTTTTTTCAATCGCCATAACTTCCTCTAATATCTTTTTCTATGAAATACTCTATTAGATAGTAACATAAGTAGGCTAAGCTGTCAAATGAAGCAAAGAAAGGCTAAGCCTTGATACCACGATTAGTGGGCCTCTGTCATTTCAGGAAGATGGAGGCTTGATTGTGCTAAGTCAATGGTGAGTTGGTAATCGGTTTGATCACGCACAGTGATTTCAAAGTCCGTCGTGTAGAGGACCAAGCGAAGGGTTGCGCCTTTTTCGAGCTTGTAGATGGTTGGTTGGAGTTCAAAGTCAAATTCCATCCACTCGCCTGGCGTTACGGCCTCAACTTCTAAGAGGTCATGCCGGTTTTGGAGGTTGAGATAACCTTTAGAAATGACTCGTTGGCCAGCTTCTTTGAAAGGCAACTCAGTCAAATTGTCTAGCATATGGTAGCGACCGTTATCCAGCGTACGGACCGACAAGACAGCAGGATAGGGTTGGAGGTATTTCTTGCTTCCAAGCTCTAAGAGTTGGGCTGAAAGCAGGCCTTTATTGGTGCTGGAGTAAAGTCGCAGGTGAAGGCGAGCTTTCCCGTTGAGGTGTAGGTCTTCTTCGATTGGAAGATCAATGGTCACCTGTTGCGCCTTATCCTGGTAGAGGTCCGTTAAGAAGGTCGGATAAGCCTTGCCATAGCGCTCGTAATCTTTTGTCTCGTAGCGGTTTTGGATGACTTTTTCGTCGTCTCCCAGGGAGAAGGTCCGCTGACTTGTTTGATTGCCAAAATCATCCAAGGAAGTCCAACTTTGTTCTCCTGTATTGTCCTGCCAGATGACAGTAGGCAATTCATAGCTTGAATCGTAGCCTAGCAATTTTTTAGAGAGGAGGGCGTTCATGCTTTCGCGGAAGTCAATGGATTGCCAGTTGTTGAGATAGACATGGGCACCATTGTGATAGAAGAGGTGTTTCTTGATGCTTGTTGGAAGAGCCTGGAACATATTAAAGACGTGAAGAGGTTTCACGTTCCAGTCTTGCGAACCATGAGTGAAGACCACCTCAGCCTTCACCTGATCAGCATGTAAGAGATAATTGCGGTCGTGCCAGAATTGATTGTAGTCTCCAGAAGCGCGGTCCAGCTCTTTTTTCACGATGTCTAGATCGGCTTGGTGGGCTGCATTATGGTGCAAATAGTCTCCACCTAGAAGGTTGCGCGAGTAGGTCAATTCGGCAAGGGAATCGAAATCTTCACCTGGATAGCCACCAGGACTTGTCACGAGGCCGTTTTCGCGGTAGTAGTTGTACCAAGAAGAGATCCCAGCCTCTGCAATGATGACTTCAAGACCGTCCACACCTGTGGTCGCAAGGCCGTTAGACATGGTTCCAAGGTAAGAGATCCCGGTGGTTGCGACCTTTCCATTAGACCAATCAGCTTTGACTTGGCGTTTGCGTGTGTGATCTGTAAAGGCCCGGCAACGGCCATTGAGCCAGTCGATAACGTTCTTGTAGGCTTCGATTTGTTGGTAATTTCCATTGGTCATCAAGCCTTGCGAATCTTTTGTCCCCACTCCAGATACGTAGAGATTAGCGTAGCCGCGTGGAAGGAGGTAGTCGTTGAGGGTATAGCTGGAATTGATATGGGTGAGAGTTTCTTCAGCTTCATCGACTAGCTCAGCTGAACCGACAGGATCCACCAATTCTAATTGAGGTACTTCTACTTGAATGGTATGAGGTTCTTTGACCTCGAGGTCGACATTCATATTGTAGAGGGCCTTGTCGCTGGCCTTATCGTTGGTCCCTTGGTGATAAGGACTTGCGGTCATAACAGCTGGAATCTTGCCTTCATAGCGAGGACGGATAATGCTGACCTTGACCAAGTCTGGCAGGCCATCTTGGTCGGTATCGACCCGACTTTCCACATAGACGACCTCGCGGATGGCATCATGGCTCGTAAAGGTTGCGAGGCTCTTGCCGTTAAAATAGTGATACTGGTTATCTTCAGGAATCAAGCCATCGCTGACCAACTGATCGATGAGTAAATTTCCTTTTACTGTTCGAGTATTGAGAAGGTGATAGAGGTTTTCTACCAAGTTTCCATACTCAATCGGAAATTGGACTTCTTTCAAGAAGCTATCCGTATCTTCAAAATCAATAAAATAGCGGAAACCGAGTAATTGGAGGGCTACTGTGTAAAAAATGTTCGGAGACCATTCGCAGTCAGATTGGATATACGTTAAAAAGTCTGTTTTAGAATCCACCACTAGGTTAGAGAGGGGATAATCTGTATCTTTATAGGTGAAGTAAACCTTGCGGACAAACCATTCAAACAGTTCTTTTTCTGGGAGGTGGGTGGGAAGGTCAAACCCAATTTCTTTTAGTTCCTTAAGAATGTCTTTTTGGTCAACAGATAGATAGCTATATTGATTGTATTTCATAGACTGCTCCTTTTATCAGTTTCTTTTTTCTTTACTTCTTATATTATACTTGATAAAATAGTATTTGTCTAAGACCTTTGATCTATGAAGGAGGGTGCAAGGGTGAAAAAAATATCTTTTGAACAAGTTGCAAGAAGACGGACCTTATTGTTTGGGGTTCTTGCCGTCATTTTTGGGATTCTCATTTTTCGAAACGGCGTTGGTTTCACCAAATTTTCCTTGGATCTATTAGCCATTTACTTTTTAGTTGATGGACTAGGAAGCTTTCTTCTTCGCTTTTTGTTACGTAGCAAGTCTATTTCCTATAGCCACTCTATTTGGTTTATTTTTCTTTCACTTGCGTTGATCTGGTTGAATCGACTGAGTAGTCTGCCCGTAAACTTAGTTGTGATTTGTTTAGGGGCATATCAGTTGGGGAGTGCCATTGTCTATGGGATCACATTTTGGCTTTATAAGGCCAATCGGGTAAAAGGAGGCTGGCTCTATTTATGGGATGCGCTTTTAAACGGTGGGCTTGGTCTAGCAACTGTCTTGGAACCTGGTTCAGATGGGCACTTCCAATTTATCCTCTTGGGGGCTTATCTGGTCTTGTTGGGGATTTCTAATATTCGAGATGGTATTTTATTTGACAAAGACCAACAAGGCCAAGAGTTAAAACGTCGCTTTCGTATTAGCCTACCGGTTATCTTTGCAGCCTTTATCCCTGCTAAGGAGTTAAAACGGTTTAACCAGTTTCTTCAAAAAGGGAGCTCGGCGGGACACACAGGCCCTTATCGATTGGTGAAAAAAGAAGAAGAGGCAAGGGAATTAGAAATTTTGGTTCATACTTCTGACAGCAACTTATTTGGAGCGATTGGGCATGTAGATATTTGTTATCAGGGGAAGGTCATTTCTTACGGAAGTTACGATCCCTTTTCAGAGCGTCTATTTGGGACGATTGGGGATGGCGTACTGTTTAAAGTGGATAAGGAACCATACATCGAACTATGTAAAAAAGAGAGTCAAAAGACGCTGTTTGGCTACAGCCTATCCCTTACCGAAGAAGAGAATCAGGCAGTAGAGAAGCGTCTAGCTGAAATTGATCAGTTGTTAGAACCTTGGGATCCACCTAGGAGGTTACTGGAAGACGGTCAGCCGACCTACGCTTACAAATTGAAATATGATTTAGGGGCTGAGCTATATAAATTTACTTCTTCGCGTTTTAAATCTTACTTTGTTCTGTCTACTAATTGCTGCCTGTTAGCAGATTCCATTGTGGGACAGGCAGGAACGGCTGTATTAGATGTGCGGGGAGTGATTGCACCAGGGACCTATCAGGATTACTTAGAATACGAATTTGAAGCTCCAAACGGGCGGGTCCATACACGAACAGTATACTAAAAAAAGAAAGACAGATTTTTATTTTTGAAAAATCTGTCTTTTTTGCACAAGATTTCTTGTAAAAAGCCAGAAAATCTTTTACAATAAAAAGTGCTTGGAGGAAAGTATGACAGCAAATCAGATCGTAAGAGTGATCCCAGTCTTGAAAGTGAATAACCGAAATGTCAATCAACGCTTTTATGAAGAGACATTGGGAATGAAAGTATTAGTGGAAGAAGGAGCTCTCCTATCTTTAGGGGATGCCTCAAAAGTAGAAAAAATCGTCTTAGAAGAGTCACCGAGTATGCGTTCGCGTAAGGTCGAAGGTCCAAAGAAATTGGGTCGCATTGTGGTGAAAGTGGCACAAGCTCAAGAAATTGATTATTTGTTGGCCCGCCAGCCAGAAACAAGCGCCCTTTACCAAGGAGCTAATGGTCGCGCCTTTGAAGTTGTGTCTCCTCAAGGAGATACCATTTTCGTGCATGCTGAAGAAAATCTTGAAAGCCTAGAACCTTTGGAGAAAGCGCCTCTTGTTGACGTGCCAGAAGATTTCAAAGGTTTGACGAGCTTTGATGTGGACTTTCTTGAGGTTAATGTGGCCGATTTTGCTGAGTCTGAGAAGTTCTATAGCAACTTGCCAGCTTTGGCCCACTTTATCCATTTACAGGAAGCCCGAGGAGAAGATCTCCAAGTTGAGAACAAAGTCACTTGGGATTTGGGCATGATCAAGGTCGAATTGGCTCCTTTTGATGTGGAAGTTCTGAAAGAAAGCTTGGGAGAAGCTGTCGATTTTGTGCACCGTAAGGGAACTTTCTTGATTTCCAAGGATCCAAGTCAGATCGAACTCTGGTTTGAAGCCAATCAAGATCAGGTCCATATTTCTTATGAAGAATAAGAATGGAGTGATGAGCGTGAATACAATCATCGAAAAAATTACCGAACAAATCCAAGAAGGCATCTATCCAGGTGCCTCTCTTGCGCTTTACCGCGATGGTCAGTGGAGTGAGCACTATCTAGGACTTGCGGACCCTGAAAAAGGAGAGCCAGTAGTGGCTGACCTGGTCTATGATTTGGCCAGTGTCAGCAAGGTCGTCGGAGTCGCTACCATCTGTGCCTTTCTGTATGCGAAAGGGGAGCTTCCGCTCGATCGCCCCTTTAGAGAGCTTTACCCACGTTTTGCTCATGAGAAGACGACCATTCGGGAACTCTTGACCCATACTTCTGGGCTCGATCCTTTTATCCCCAACCGGGATCAATTGGATGCGAGACAGTTGAAAACAGCCCTTGAAAATTTGCAGTTAAAAAAAGACAAGAGTTTTCATTATACCGACGTCAATTTTCTTCTGCTGGGCTTTTGGTTAGAAGACAGGTTTCACCAGCCCTTGGATCGTTTATTTGAAGAGCTGATTTTTACACCTTGGAAGATGACGGAGACACGGTTTGGACCGGTCGAAAAGGCGGTGCCAACGGTTCGTGGAGTGGCTTCTGGAAGTGTCCATGATCCAAAAGCGAGAGTATTGGGCTGTCATGCGGGAAGTGCTGGACTTTTTTCAACTGTTCCAGATCTAGAGCGCTTCTTAGAGCACTATCTGAAGGATGATTTTGCGCGTGACTTGTCTCAGAATTTTGCGCGTGAAGAGGGCAAGACCCGCGCTATCGGATGGAATCTAGAGGGGGACTGGTTGGATCATACGGGCTATACAGGAACCTTCATCATGTACAATCGAAAGAGGCAGGAAGCTGTGATCTTTTTGTCCAACCGGACCTATGAGAAGGACGAACGGGCCCAATGGATCCTGGACCGTAACTCCTTGATGGACCTGATCAAACAAGAATGTGAAAAATAGAAATGGAAGGCTAGGATGATGGATCCTGGCCTTTTTGCTATCTGTCAGATAGAACTCAACTCCGTCTTAGGTTGGATTTCCTTCAAAAGCATCGCTTTTTTGTCTGATTTATATTAAAATAGTAATGACCTTAATAGAGCGAGATGAATATGAACAAAGAGATAGGCGTCGGAAGGGCGCATAGTAAAATTATCTTAATTGGAGAGCATGCGGTGGTCTATGGTTATCCGGCTATTGCTTTGCCACTCCATCATATCGAAGTGATCTGCCAGATCGTCCCGGCAGACAGTCCATGGATTTTGTTTGAAGATGACACCTTGTCCATGGCGGTTTTTGCGTCTCTTGAGCACCTCGGGATTCGCGAGGCCCGGATTCGCTGTCGCATTCAGTCCATGGTACCGGAAAAACGGGGGATGGGATCGTCTGCGGCGGTGAGTATCGCAGCCATTCGTGCAGTCTTTGACTATTATCAAGAGAAGCTGGATGATGAGACCTTAGAAATCCTGGTCAATCGAGCAGAAACCATTGCCCATATGAATCCAAGTGGGCTCGATGCCAAGACTTGTTTGAGTGATCAAGCCATTAAATTCATCCGGAATGTCGGCTTTTACCCGCTGGAGCTGGGGATAAAAGCGAGCTTGGTGATTGCGGATACGGGGATTCACGGCAATACCCGTGAGGCGATTCAAAAGGTGGAAGCCAAGGGGCAGGAAGTTTTGCCCCATTTCCATGAGATTGGTCAGTTGACTCAGCAGGTGGAAGAGGCTCTGAAAATGAATGATCTAACGAACCTAGGACAGGCTTTGACTACTTGCCATGAGCACTTGAGAGCCGTGGGTGTCAGCTGTGAAAAAGCAGACCATCTGGTCGCCGTTGCCCTTGAAAATGGGGCCTTAGGCGCTAAAATGAGCGGAGGCGGTCTTGGAGGTTGTGTGATTGCCCTCGTCAAGGATTCTCGTGAAGCAGCAACCATTGCCCATGCATTAGAAAAAGAAGGAGCGCACCATACATGGATCGAAAACCTGTAAAGGCTAAGTCCTATGCCAATATCGCGATTATCAAATACTGGGGAAAAGAAGATGCCAAACAGATGGTCCCTTCGACCAGTTCGATTTCGTTGACCTTAGAGAATATGTATACAGAGACCAGTCTCTCTCCCTTGCCAGCAGATGCGACTGCTCATGAATTTTACATCGATGGGGAATTCCAAAATCCAGCTGAGCAAGCCAAAATTGGAGCTGTGATTGATGGCTTGAAGCCAGCAGATGAAGCGGGATTTGTTCGGGTGGATACCAGCAACAACATGCCAACCGCAGCAGGCTTGTCCTCTAGCTCGAGCGGGCTCTCTGCTCTCGTTAAGGCTTGCAATCGGTATTATGATTTGGGCTTGAGCCAGGAGGAATTAGCTCAAAAAGCCAAGTTTGCTTCGGGCTCTTCTTCGCGGTCTTTCTTTGGTCCCTTAGCAGCCTGGGACAAAGAAAGTGGCGATATATACAAGGTTAAGACAGACCTGAAATTAGCCATGATCATGCTGGTCCTCAATGACAAGCAAAAGCCCGTTTCCAGCCGCGAAGGGATGAAACGCTGCATGGAGACTTCGACTAATTTCAAAGAATGGATCGAAGAGTCTCGACAAGATTACAAGGACATGCTGGACTATCTAGCTGGCAATGATTTTGAACAGGTCGGTCAGCTGACAGAGCGCAATGCCCTTGCTATGCATGCGACGACTAGGACAGCCACTCCAGCCTTTAGCTACTTGACAGAAGAAAGCCACAAAGCTATGGACTTTGTCCGTGAGCTTCGCGCTGCAGGCCATGCTTGTTACTTTACCATGGATGCAGGGCCAAATGTTAAGGTTCTCTGTTTAGAAGAAGACTTGGATCAGCTGGTGCCTTTATTTGACGCCCGCTATCGGACCATCATATCTAAGACAAAGGACCCTCAAGATGAAGACTAAGTATCAGGTACAGACTGGAGGCAAGCTCTATTTAGCTGGAGAATACGCGGTGCTAACGCCTGGTTATGGAGCTGTGATTCAGTTTATCCCTATTTATCTGTCAGCTACCATCCAAGAATCTAGAAGCTATCAGCTAGCCTCAGATCTCTTTGGTTACCAGGTGGATTTGACCCCAAATAAGGACTACACCTTGATTCAAGAGACCATTCAGCTCATGGAAGAGTGGCTGAAAGATCAGGGAATAGCCCCTAAACCTTTTGATCTTCACCTTAGGGGAACATTGGGCGAAGAGGGGAAAAAGTATGGGATTGGTTCCAGCGGAAGTGTGGTCTTGCTCGTGATCAAGGCCATGGCCGCTCTGTATGAATTAGACCTACATCCGGACCTGCTCTTTCGACTAGCAGCAGTGGTCTTGGTGCAAAGAGGGGACAATGGTTCCATGGGCGATTTGGCTTGTATCGCCTTCGAGGACTTGATTTATTACCAATCCTTTGATCGGGCTTGGTTGCATGAAGTCTTGACTTCTCAGCCTCTTTCACAAGTTTTAGACCTGGATTGGGACTACCAGATCCGCTCGATCCAGCCAGCCATCGCTTATGATTTTCTGGTCGGTTGGACCAAGGAACCAGCGATTTCAAGTGATTTGATCCGCCAGGTCAAGGGGGCGATTAATGAAGTCTTTCTCAAAGAAAGTCAGAGCGCAGTGAAAAATCTTGAAAAAGGCCTCCGTGAAGGGAACCAAAAAGAAATTGAGACCAGTATCAAACGCGCCGATCAGAACCTAAAGTCTTTGAACCCTTTGATCTATACCCCAGCTTTAAAAGAGCTACAAGAAGCGACAGAGGGCCTTTCTACCAGTGCCAAATCCAGTGGTGCTGGAGGAGGCGACTGTGGGATCGCCCTTAGTTTTGACCCAGTTGAGACTCAGATCTTGATAGAGCGCTGGAAGAAAAAGAATATTGAAGTCATTTACCAAGAAAGGATGGGAGATTCGTGAGCGAAAATCGAAAAGACCAGCATATTCGCTATGCTTTGGAGCAAAGCTCCTCCTATAATAGCTTTGATGAGATCGAGCTGATTCACCGATCCCTCCCCCTTGTGGATCTAGCGGAGATTGATCTAACAACTCATTTCGCAGGGCGTGATTGGGAGGTTCCTTTTTATATCAATGCCATGACAGGTGGGAGTGAACGGGCCAAAGAGATCAACCAAAAATTGGCAGCAGTAGCCGAAGCCTGTGGGATTCTCTTTGTGACTGGCTCTTACAGCGCAGGGCTGAAGGATCCGAACGATCAATCGTATGCGGTCCAAAAAGACCATCCTCGTCTTCTTTTAGCGACCAATATTGGCATCGATAAAGAGCCAGAATTGGGCTTGCGAACAGTGGAAGAACTACAACCTCTCTTTCTTCAAGTTCATGTGAATCTGATGCAAGAGTTACTCATGCCAGAAGGGGAGCGGATTTTCCACACTTGGAAAGACCATCTCCAGAGCTATGGGCAGGCCTTTCCTGTGCCGGTAGTCCTGAAAGAAGTCGGCTTTGGTATGGATCCTAAAACAGTTCAGCTGGCACTAGATGCTGGGATAAAAACCGTTGACATTTCTGGCCGTGGTGGCACTAGTTTTGCCTATATTGAGAATCGTCGTGGAGGCAATCGCGCTTATTTGGATGATTGGGGACAATCAACTGCGCAGTGTCTCTTACAGTTACAAGATCAGATAGATCAGGTTGAGATCCTCGCGAGTGGTGGCATCCGTCATCCCCTTGATATGGTGAAGGCCTTGGTCCTTGGAGCGCGTGGTGTAGGGCTTTCACGCGTTTTTCTTGAAATGGTAGAGACCAAGAGCATCGAAGAAGTGATTGCTATTGTCCAAGGATGGAAAGAAGACCTTAGATTACTCCTTTGTGCGCTCGGTTGTCAGAACCTGAAAGAGCTCCGAGAAGTCGACTATCTCCTCTATGGAAAATTGTGGCAAGCTCAGCAACAGAGAAAATGAAGAAAAATCATTTTAGAAACTTTCCTTAGGTGAGTACGGACGTTAGGTGAAATTATCCAGTGGATGATTTCAGCAATCCAGGAAGTTCCATAACTTAGTTTTGAACCTAAGGTTTCAAAACTCCCGAGTGCCTGAAACAAAAATGTTTCAGGCACTTTTCTCACAGCGGAAAGTTTCAGTATTTTTGAATCGATTTAAAAATTGGAATGCATTTCTATTTCTTTGCAGAATCGCTTAACTTATTTTACTTTAAAATAGTTTATCTATATTCTAATGATTGACTTTTTAAAGCCAATCCTTTCTTTTTTGAAAAAGTGTTTCCCCTCAAAAATTCTGATAATTTACGAATCGTTTACGGTTGCTGGAAACGCTTGCAAAACAGGATCGTAAAAGAGTATACTAAATAAGGAAAAACATTTTTAAAAAGGAGTTTAGGATGAAGAAGCACTATTTTCGCTCAGCTGTAGCAGCCTTGCTTCCGCTTTTGTTGATTGCTCAACCTGTTGAGGCTTGTACGGGGTTCATCATTGGGAAGAAACTGACGGCCGACGGCTCGACCTTGGTAGGGCGTACCGAAGATTTAGAGCCCAACCATAATAAAAATTTTGTGGTCAGAGAGCGTGTCTACAATAAAAAAGGAGCCATCTTTGAAGATGCTGCCAACGGTTTTCAATATCCCTTGCCAGAGATTAGCTATAAGTATACAGCGGTCCCAGATGTCACCCCTGATCAGGGGATTTTTGACGAAGCAGGATTCAACGAATATGGGGTTTCCATTTCTGCCACTGTATCTGCTTCAGCAAATGACAAGATCCAAAAAGTGGATCCCTACGTCAAGGATGGCCTTGCAGAATCGGGCTTGACCAGTATCGTTCTCCCAAGTGTGAAAACCGCAAGAGAAGGGGTTGAACTCATTGCTAAAATCGTCGAAGAAAAAGGCGCTGCAGAAGGAAATATTGTGACCATTGCCGATAAAGAAGGCGTCTGGTATATGGAAATCCTATCTGGCCATCAATATGCGGCGATTCTCTTCCCAGAGGATCGGTTTGCGGTCTTTCCAAATACCTTTTTCTTAGGGCATGTAGATCTGTCAGATACCGAACGCACGATTGCCTCAAAAGATCTTGAAAAAGTCGCCAAAGAAGCCAATAGCTATAAGGAAGTGGACGGAAAATTCCACGTTTCTCAATCCTATAATCCGCCTTTGCAAGAAGCAGACCGCTCTCGGGTTTGGTCGGGAATCAAATCGCTAGACCCAAGCTCTCCTGTTAAATATGACGATGCGTCCTTTGACCTTCTTCATACAACCGATCGAAAATTAACCCTTCGCGATGCCATGAATCTCCAACGCAATCGTTTGGAAGGAACCAAATATAAACCACAGGATCAAATGGAGCTGGATGGAAAAGGCATTCCGAAAAAAGGAGAGTTTGATGCGGTTTATAAATACCCCATTTCCAATCCAAATGTCATGGAGGCCCATATTTTCCAACTGAAAGATGAGGTCCCAGCGAGTGCAGGTGGAGGTACCATGTGGCTGTCGATGGGCAGTCCACGAAATGCTCCATACCTACCGTACTATGGCAATATTCTCAACACCTATCAAGCCTACCAAGAATTAGGGGATCATTACAATGATCGCTCTTGGTATTGGACCATTTCAAGAATCAATGACCTTGTGGCCAAGTATCCAGATTTATTCGAAGATGGGGCGATTCGTACTGAAATGGAACGATTGGAGTCTCAGTGGATGGTCGAACAAGATCTGAGTGATCAGGAACAAATCGCTCTTGCTTCTCAGCCTGAAGAAGCTAGTAAGAAGGCAACAGAGGAAAGCTTAGCAAGAGCTGAGAAGACCTTCGAACGCTTGCAAGAAATCAGAAAAGAAGCAGAACAAAAGGTGGCAGATGAACACGGGAAAAGTGCCCTGCAGGATCTAGATGACGAAGAAGATGCTGCTTATGAAGAGAAGATTGATCTCGTTGATTTTGACTATGATTACATTCTAGCAGCAGGCTTGTTCGGGGCAACCCTTCTAGCGATTGTGATCTATCTGATTCGCTCAAAGAAACAAAAGGGAGGAAAACAAGATGACTAAAATTCAAAGAGCCTCTATCTATCTCTTTCTACTATTTGCAGGAATTGGCTTGGAGTTTGAACTCGGTCATCTTTCTCAACAAGAATTTAGCCAGTCTGCAGGCAGAGACTTGGTCTTGAACTTGTCTGTCTTAGCGGCTATTATTATCCCACTCTATCTCTTTTCAAAACGATTGGCCAAGCAGTTGTCTGTCCCAACCTATCTCTTATGGATTGCTATGTTTGGAGGTGCCTTCGTAGCAGGCTGGTTGAGCTTTTCAGGTAATAGCTTGATTGATATTATGAATAGCCATGTGATCAAGGATGCCACTGTCTTTAACAAGTGGACCGATGCCTTGACAGCCCCATTCTCAGAGGAATTCTTTAAGGCTCTAGTTGCCTTTTGGGTTGTCTTGATGGTTGGCAAGAAAGATCTAAAAACGATTCTAATTGCAGGCTTGGGCTCTGGCTTTGGTTTTCAAATCATTGAGGATTTAGGGTATGTTGCTCGCCAAACCAAAACCAGCCAATTAGCCGCGGTTACTGAGGCCATTAACCGGATCTCTGGTGGATTAGCTTCACATGCCCTCTATACTGCTGTTGTATCAGTGGGTGTCTTCCTCTTGTTGTCTCAAGTGACCCAGCAAAAGGAAAAACTCTTTGGGCTCTGGTGTGTTCTCTCGACAGTAGCCAATCACTTCTTATGGAACTCTCCGTTTTATGAAACAGACCATCGGATTAATCTTCTCGTCGGACTGCTCTTTGCCGTCCAAGTAGGGACCTTTATCGAAGTGGTGCTCTATACCAAGAAACATCCCGAGTTGCCATTTTTAAAACAATAAGAAAATTTTTTCAAACACAAAAGAACTAAGACATGGGTCTTAGTTCTTTTAGAATGTAAACAAACTGTTTTTTACATAAAACAAGCTAAGTGATGCAGAATAATTAAAACTGATACATACCAATAGGCTCATTCAAACATACACTGAAACTTTCCGCAGTGAGAAAAGTGCTAGAAATAGGATTGTTTCTAGCACTCGGGAGTTTTGAAACTTTAGGTTCAAAACTAAGTCATGGAACTTCTTCGAAGTTCGCTGACGTCCGTACTCACCTAAGGAAAGTTTCAAAAATGACTTTGTCTTCAATCTGAAAACGAAAACCTTGTCTTAGTTCTTTTATTTTCTCAATTCTTGTAAGAGTGTTTGTGCTTTTTCTAAATTAAAGGGTTTGTTTTCAAGGAGTTGGCTAACCAATCGGGGAACTTCCTCTTCCTTAGCTCCTGCTAGAAGGGCTAGGGAGCGTGCTTGGAGTTTCATATGTCCTGATTGAATTCCTGTGGTGACAAGGGCTTTGAGGGCTGCGAAATTCTGCGCCAAACCGAGCGAAGCGATGATACCGGCTAATTCAATAGCAGAAGGCTCTCCTAGCAAACGGTGGCTGACTTGAACCGTTGGGTTGAGGCCAATCGAGCCTCCTTTTGTCGCAACCGGCATTGGCAGGGTGATCTCTCCATAGAGTTTTTTCTCTTCTGGCTGACTTGTCCAGTGGCTCAAGCCCTTGTATGAACCACTTTGTGTAGCATAGGCATGGGCTCCTGCTTCGATGGCCCGCCAGTCATTGCCTGTCGCAAGGACCAGGGCATCAATCCCGTTAAAAATTCCCTTGTTATGAGTAGCCGCACGGTAAGGATCCACTTGAGCCAGTTGGCTAGCTAGCTCCATCCGGTGGGCAATCTCAATGGCTTCCTCAGGATTTCGACTCAGTGCTTTAAAATCGATGGCACACCGTGCACTCACCAAAGAGCGAGTGGCCAAGTTGGATAAAATTGCCATCAAGGCCTGACCACCAGAGAGTTCCTGGATGCGATCGGTCAGAGCTTCTAACATGGTATTGAGCATATTGGCTCCCATGGCTTCTTTGGGATCGACAGCCAAGTAGACAATGAGAAAGTCCCCCTTGTTTTCGACCCAAAGATCCCTCACTCCACCTCCACGCTTAACGATAGAAGGATAGGCTTCATTAGCCATCTGAAGAAGGGTTTCTTTGTCTTCGAGGATGCGCTTGCTTGCAGTATTCCTATCTTCAACATCCGTCAGAGCAATCTCACCGATCATTTGGCGCTGGTGCACCTGGGTGGTGAAGCCGCCCGAACGTTGGATGAGCTTGGCTGCAAAGCTGGCAGCTGCAACCACGGAAGGCTCTTCTGTGACCATGGGAAGGACATAGTCACGACCGTTGATCAAGAAATAAGGAGCGAGGCTAAAAGGCAAGTCAAAAGTCGACAAGACATTTTCTGTCAATTGATCTGCAATAGAAAGGGGAAGTCCCTTTTGTTCTTTTAAGATCTGTGCTTCATCCCAAGTTAAGAGGCCTTCCTTCAGTAAGGCCTCTATGCGTTCAGTGGGCGAAAGTTTTGCAAAACCTGGTAATCGTGCCATTATTTTTCTACTTTCTGGTAAGTGCGTTGGTGTTCCTTGATCTCTGTCAAAGCATAAGTTTGAAGCGTAGCAGGCTCAAACACTTGATTGCCACTAGGATCTAGATCTACTTCCTCATAAAAGAGTCGTTCGTAGTCAGAAACACTAAGAACCGTACGTTGGTCCAGTCTTTCCATGCGTTTGTGATCTAAGAGTTGCTCAAAACCAGGAACGAGATTGGCGCTAAAGATCTCAGAAACCGCTCCACTTCCATAGCTAAAGAGGGCGATTCGGTCACCAGCTTTGAGTTGGGGGTCATTTTCCAGTAGTGACAGCAAGCCTAGGAAAAGAGATCCAGTGTAGATATTTCCTACGCGTTGGCTGTATAGAATCGATTGATCAAAGTTGTATTGTAATTGATCTTTTTTCTCTTCTGACACTGACTTATCCAGGATTTTTTTCAAGCCCTTGAGAGCTAATTTCGGATAAGGCAAGTGGAAGCAGACGGCCGCAAAGTCTGTCAAGGCAAGGCCAGTCCGTTTCTGGTATTCCACCCAGGTTGTTTTCAGAGAATCTAGATATTGTTGCGTTGAATAAATCCCATTCACGAAGGGAGTTGTCGCATAATTTGGGCGCCAAAAATCCATGACATCGCGTGTTTGGGCAACATTGTCATCGTTAAAAGATAGAATACGAGGATTTTGGCTGATTAGCATAGCAACTGCTCCAGCCCCCTGTGTTGGTTCTCCAGGAGTTCCAATTCCGTATTTAGCAATGTCACTGGCAATGACCAAAACCTTACTCTGAGGGAATTTTTCAACATGGAGTTTAGCATAATCCAAGGCAGCAGTCGCAGCATAGCAGGCTTCTTTCATCTCAAAAGAGCGGGCGAAAGGCTGGATGTCTAGTAAGCCATGGACAAACACAGCAGCAGCCTTACTCTGGTCAATTCCAGATTCTGTAGCAAGAATCACCATGTCGATCGCTTCTTTATCTTCGTCTGTTAAAATATCATCTGCTGCAGTAGCAGCCAATGTGACGATGTCTTCTGTGATCGGTGCAATACTTTGTTCTTTTAAGAGAAGACCCTTGCTCAGTTTTTCGGGATCAGTATCACGAGCAGTAGCCAAATCTTCTAAACGCAAGACATAAGGGCTCGTCGCAAAACCAATCTTATCAATCCCAATTGTCATTCTTAACCTCTTTTTTATTTGATATCTACTAGTATATTTCGTTACTATTTTACCATATTTAAGGGTTAAACTCCCTTGAAAAAGCTAGATCAGCAAGGAAATCATTCTCGGGACCGATTTTGCAATGTTTCAAAGAAAAAATAGAAAATCTATAAAAAGAGAGTGGGACAGAAATCGGTAATTCGTTAGAATTCGATTTCGTCGTCCCACCTCCGCACAGTTGAGTAGGGCTGTAAAAGCTGATGAAATCAGCGTAGTAGAGCCCACTCAACCACTGCGTCTTGCTCGACAATCCAAAAACAATTGAGAGGCTAGGACTTTTGTCCCAGCCTCTTCAACTCTTATCCTTGCTTATCTTTTTTAGGATTGCTCATGATTCGTATGAAGAGTTCTTTGCATTTGTCTCTTAGAACATTTTCGTAGAAGACGATTAAAGCGATGTACACAATCAGAAAGTTCAAGGTCAGATAGAACAAGTCAAATGAATTACGGGCATAGATAGTTGCTGATTGATAGGAGGGGAGGGCTCCTAGGATCATCTAAGGAAGATACTTGATATACTTGCTTATCATCATACAGCACCTCGCATACTTTAAAGGATTTGTTTTTTCACTATCATTGTATCCCTTTTAAGTAAAAATGCAAGCGATAACACTTAGAGAAATTTATAAACGAATATTATTTTGCATTAGTTTGAATGGAGAAAAACTATTTTAAGATAAGTGAAGCGATTACTTTAGTAACAAAAAAATTTTTTGAGCTAATCATGTCAATTATGTACTTTATTTAAGCAAACTAATGACAAAATCTAAATGCAAAATCATCGATTAATCAATTCCTCAATTTCCTTTATCCCTTCAAACTCTCCAACACTTTCGAAAAGTTCTATAGCTCGTTTGAAATGTGTGTTGGCTAATCCTTTATCTTCCAAGGCTAAATAAATTTCCCCTAACCCTCTATAGCTACAAGCCTGAGAAATCACATCATCAGTCTCTAAAGATTGTTCCAGTGACAGATTCATGAATGTAAGAGCTTCATCAAGATTGTTTAATTTCAATCTCAAATAGCCTTGTTCGTAGTTATTCACAGCTTTCTTTAGATTATCATTGGGAAAATGCTCTTCAATTATCTTCTCTTCATCTTCAATGAGCTTTAAAGCCTTATGAAAATCACCCTGATCTCTGTAGATCATAGCTAATTGATGTAATCCAATGTGTTCATGTTCTTTGTCTTCATTTTGTTGAGCTAATAAAATGTATTTCTCAAAGATACGGGTACACGAGGCATAGTCTTTTTCTGCCAATAATAAATACCCCATCAGATTTAAAAGGCTAAAATCTGTACAGGTATCAATGGAAAAATCTTGTTCAACCAACTTTTTAGCTTCTGATGTTTTTCCCTCCAGAAACAAGTCCCAAGCCACATCAATTTTAGAAACCATCTATTTTCCCCTTTACCTATAAACAACCTTCATAAAATAAAATCACTCAATAAGAATATGCTAAATCCTATCTTTATAAATTTAATCCACTAGGCTAAAGTATAGCAAAAAGCCCAAATAACTACTATTTGGGCAAAATGTTACTTAGTTTCTTTTTAAACGAGCAATGAGTAACTTAATAAGATAAGCTAGAACTACAAGTGCTACTACGCGTGATAATAGATAGAAAATAGAATAAACAAAATAGATTTGCATATCTGACACCTCCTAAATAAAAGAGATTAACCATCTTGTCCTCAATATTATTGTACTCCCGTTTGAAAGCGACGTCAAGCGTTATGATAAATAGTATCAACATCTAGAATGAAGTTAAAACCTACAAAAAGCAAAATAAAACAATCTGTTTCATTTTGAAATCCTTTAACGATTGTAAAATATATCCTATTTTAGAAGAGGTACGTAAGAAGTTATCAATTTAGATAATGTCAAAGCAAGAGAGAAATAT
>OKGJ01000013.1_pt1 | contig 67323 bp, 96 predicted proteins | sample 1614931 | NCBI WGS metagenome assembly OKGJ01 (sample SAMN04436981, study PRJEB24849) | human gut metagenome | biome: human gut; feature: NICU; material: stool | host: Homo sapiens | place: USA: Saint Louis, MO | collected 2010-07-01 | reverse complement strand
AAAACCTACAATAGAAAAGTTTTTAAGATTTCCTATCACTCAGATAGTTAATATGGGAATGCAAACGTTATTATTATATATATTCGTAAAGTGGTTGAATATCGCTTCGGAAATTGCACCTTTTGCGGGTCTAATCATTACAATCCCAGTGACATTCATACTTTCTAAGTGGTTACTTAGAGATAAAGTTTAACGTAATCATAAGCACTATTTTTTCCTTTGAGATGAATTGAATTTCTTTTTCAAATATCTACCAATTCGTATTTAGAAAAATTTAATGTATATAAGTCTTTACATATTCATATATGTACAAGGCTTATTTTTAAATGAATAAATAATGAAGTGAAGGAAAGTATTTTTTTAGGGATATCTAATGAAATAATTAGATGGGGAATATAAAAAATGTAGAAATAAAAAAACGTTGTCATTGTGGAACTGATAATTCATACTAATATTAGCAAAAAATAAAGGTGGTAAGTGAAGGTGACTCAAAATGAAAATTTGAAGTTAGCGCAACGAGGTGCATTTCTTAGTTTAGTCATCTATATTATACTTTCTATTGCGAAATATATGACTGGATATGTTTATGATTCGGCGGCAGTTAGAGCGGATGCTTTAAATAACATGACAGACATTTTAGTTTCAGTAGCAGTTATTGTCGGACTTAAAATCTCTATTAAACCTGCTGATCAAAACCACCCATATGGGCACTTAAAATCTGAAAATATTTCCACATTGCTAGTATCATTCATTATCATGTTTGTGGGAATACAAGTTATTATAGAAAACTTTCCGAGATTGTTTACACATGATTCACATATTCCTAACTTTATTACTATTATTATAAGTATGATCAGTGGACTTGTGATGTTATGTGTCTTTGCTATTAATTATCGATTATCTAAAAGAACGAAAAGTAGCTCATTAAAATCAGCAGCTAAAGATAATTTATCTGATAGTTTAGTCAGTATTGGCACTGCCATTGGTCTAATGTTCACACAAATTGGATTTCCAATTATCGATATTATATTGGCAAATATTTTAGGTTTATTAATCGTGTATACAGGTTTTGGAATTTTTAAAGAGTCGATTTTTACTCTAAGTGATGGTTTCAATGAACAAGATTTAGAAGAATACAGATTAGACATATTAGAAGTTGAAGATGTAATTGATGTTAATAATATTAAAGGTAGATATCATGGAAGTAGTATCTTTATTGATGTGACCATTGTAGTAGATCCTTATCTTTCACTTTATGAAGCACATCAGATTTGTGATAAAGTTGAAATTCATTTGCATAATAAAGGAATTTCGTCTGTATATGTACATCCAGAACCCTATACTACAAAAGACGAAGTAAAATAAAATATATAAGAAGTCAATAATTACCTGACCATAAGGTAGTGGTTGACTTTTTTATTTTAAACCAGAATCATTACTGGGAAATTAAGAATTATAGTTCTATAATAAAAATAAGGAGAGAAAAAAAGAAACAATTTATTACTTGTACTATTTTAATGGAATTACTACATTGACTGATATTTAAATGGATTTGTAGTTAATTCATTGTAACTACATTTAGATTATAGAAAGGAAGTTTTGATTTATGCCAAAATTAATACTATGTCGGCACGGACAAAGTGAATGGAATGCGAAAAATTTATTTACAGGTTGGGCCGATGTCAAACTATCAAAACAAGGAATTGAAGAGGCGCAATCAGCAGGTAAAAAAATTTACGGCAATCAAATTGAAATTGATATTGCGTTTACCTCTTTACTCACTAGAGCTTTAGAAACAACACAATATATTTTAGCAGGTTCTGACCAACAGTGGATTCCTGTTTATAAAAGTTGGCGTTTAAATGAACGACATTATGGTGGTTTACAAGGTTTAAATAAAGATGATGCGAGAAAAAAATGGGGGGAAGATCAGGTGCATCAATGGAGACGCTCATATGATGTACGTCCGCCTAGAGAAAGTGAAGAACAACGAGAAGCATATTTAAAAAATCGTCGTTATCAACATATTGATCACCGTATGATGCCTTATTGTGAAAGTTTGAAAGATACATTAGAACGAGTTGTTCCGTTCTGGACTGATCATATTTCACAACACCTATTAGATGATAAAACTGTACTTGTTTCGGCCCACGGAAATTCCATTCGCGCATTAATTAAGTATTTGGAAGGTTTATCAGAAGAAGATATCGTCGGATATGAAATTAAAACGGGTGCACCGCTAGTATATGAACTCACAGATGATTTAGTTGTTAAGGATAAATATTATTTATAACAAGATGTATATAGTTTAAAATATTTTCATATCATAATAAATAAACCATTCAATGGTCAGTATTGATTTCATTGAATGGCTTGTTTTTTGTGTGAAGTGATATTTAAAACAATTAAATTATAGATAAATTTATGAAACCTAGGTTATTGAGCGAATTAAATTAAAATAATTGACGAATGTTACATTTATTTCGAACGTTGATGCTGTTTTATTATTTTTAAAGCACGTTTTCGTGTTTTGATATTAGGACTATTGAGGTTGCGTCTTGCTGTTTGTAAATTCTGTTTCATTTTATCTTCCTCCTTGTATAACACTATTATGAAAGAAATTAAGTTATTTGTAAATAGTAATTATTACGATTTGTAAATCGTTTAAAATAATAGTTAATAGAGTTTGAACTTTCTGAACACTTATTAGCAAGTAACTCTTTATTGACTATTATGTAATAACGGGATAAAATATTTTTATTCCGATTAGAATAATAAGAATAAGGGGTTTGATTAAATGAAAAGACTTTTACTTTGCATTGTTGCACTTGTTTTTGTTTTAGCAGCCTGTGGCAACAATTCATCTAACAATAAAGATAATCAATCAAGCAGTAAAGACAAGGATACGTTAAGAGTTGGTACGGAAGGTACATATGCGCCCTTTACTTACCATAATAAAAATGATCAATTAACAGGTTATGATATTGATGTGATTAAAGCAGTTGCAAAAGAAGAAAATCTTAAACTTAAGTTTAATGAAACGTCATGGGATTCAATGTTTGCAGGATTAGATGCTGGTCGTTTTGATGTTATTGCAAATCAAGTGGGTGTGAATAAAGATAGAGAGAAAAAATATAAATTCTCTGAACCTTACACATATTCAAGTGCTGTACTTGTTGTTCGTGAAAATGAAAAAGATATTACATCATTCAATGATGTAAAAGGTAAAAAGTTAGCACAAACGTTTACGTCTAATTATGGTCAATTGGCTAAAGATAAGGGTGCGGACGTTACTAAGGTAGATGGATTTAATCAATCAATGGACTTACTATTATCTAAACGTGTAGATGGTACATTTAACGACAGTTTATCTTACTTAGATTACAGAAAACAAAAGCCTAATGCTAAAATTAAAGCAATCAAAGGACATGCAGAGCAAAATAAATCAGCATTTGCATTCTCTAAGAAGGTTGATGAAAAAACGATTGAGAAATTTAATAAAGGCCTAGAAAAAATTAGAGATAATGGTGAATTAGCTAAAATTGGTAAGAAATGGTTTGGTCAAGATGTTTCTAAACCTGAATAATGAACAACAACATGCATTAGATGCAGCCAAACAAGCATTTGGTCCAATGTTAGAGGGATTGGTGAAATACTCAATCCCTATTACTTTGGTCACTTTCATTCTAGGTTTAATCATTGCATTGTTTACTGCACTTATGCGTATATCAACCAGTAAATTGCTTAGAGGTATTGCGCGTGTCTATGTATCAATTATTCGTGGTACACCTATGATTGTACAGTTATTTATTATTTTTTACGGTATACCGGAGCTTGGAAGATTGGTAACTAACAATGCTGATAATCAATGGACACTTGCACCTGTTATTGCTGCAGTCATTGGTTTATCTTTAAATGTTGGTGCTTATGCTTCTGAAATTATACGAGGAGGTATATTGTCTATTCCTAAAGGACAAACAGAAGCGGCTTATTCTATAGGTATGAACTATAGACAAACTGTGCAACGTATTATCTTACCACAAGCTATTCGTGTATCTATACCAGCACTAGGAAACACATTTTTAAGTTTAATTAAAGATACATCATTACTTGGATTTATTCTTGTTGCAGAAATGTTTAGAAAGGCACAAGAAGTTGCTTCGACAACGTATGAGTATCTAACTATTTATTTGTTAGTAGCTTTAATGTATTGGGTCGTATGTTTTGTCATCTCAATTATCCAAGGATGGTATGAATCACGCATTGAAAGAGGGTATCGCTCATGATTGAATTGTCTCATATCCATAAGTCTTTTAATGAAACTGAAGTGATTAAAGGTATTGATTTGAAAGTTAATCAAGGTGAAGTTGTGACACTAATTGGACGTTCAGGTTCAGGTAAAACGACTTTACTTAGAATGATTAATGCTTTAGAGATACCTACTGAAGGTACAGTGTATGTCAATGGCATGACATATAATGCTAAAGATAAGAAATCTCAAATTAAAGTAAGACAACAATCAGGAATGGTTTTTCAAAATTATAATTTATTTCCACATAAATCTGCATTAGAAAACGTTATGGAAGGTCTTATAACAGTTAAAAAGATGAATAAAGCAACGGCTAATGAAGAAGCAATGAATTTATTGGCTAAGGTTGGATTGGTACATGTTAAAGATCAACGGCCACATGCTTTATCAGGTGGGCAACAACAACGTGTCGCAATTGCACGTGCATTAGCCATGAATCCTAAAGTGATGTTATTTGATGAGCCAACATCTGCACTTGATCCTGAATTGGTCAATGATGTATTAAAAGTCATTAAAGAATTGGCTGACGAAGGTATGACAATGGTCATTGTGACTCACGAGATGCGTTTTGCCAAAGAAGTTTCCAATCAAATTGCTTTTATTCATGAGGGCGTCATTGCAGAACAAGGTACGCCTGAAGATATATTTAATCACCCCAAAACAGAAGAGCTTCAGCGATTTTTAAATGTGATTAATGAAAAATAGAATAGTAATATTATAGAAATGGAGAGGCTGGGACAAAAAGGTCCAAGATAAGTAAATAAAGACAATTTCTATTGAAATAATATAGAAATTGTCTTTTTTATAATTTTTTTGATTATTTTCAGTTCGTTGAGCTGTTACTTTTCTTATATTAAGCCACGATGATGTCTGAATTCATCGAATTCAGTATCGGGAATTGTTTCTACAATATCATTTACATGTCGTGAAATATTATTTGTGGGGATAAGAACTGAACTTTCTATTGGTAGAGTATGTTGAGTCATGTTATATTCTTTATACATAAGGCACCTCGTTAAATTAGTTTATTGGTATTTATTAAATTATACGAAAGGGCCATATTTTTTAAAGTATTTTAATATAAAATTACATATAAGCACAAAGTATTTTGGCGAGACTCTTGAGGGAACAGGACAAGCTGAAGACTACAGGCTGAAGCTGTCCCCTAAGAAAGCGAGCCAACAATACGAAGTATTGTAAATAAAGAAGCCAGTAAATGAATTTATGAAAACTCATTTACTGGCTATTTTGCTAGGAATTATGTTCCAACCTCTTTTTATTTATCATATATTTTTTAACAATATTTAACTATAAATTTAATTGGTTAGAGTAACGTTAATTTTTTAGCGAATGATTTTATTGATATTACAATCTTTTTCTGGTACGAGCAAAACCTGAAATAACGATTTTAGAAATTTGATCAGCAAATAATAAACCTAAAGCAATAGCACCTGCTATTAATGTCACTTCAAGCATTGTGTTAATCGCCTTTCCAAAGTGTAATAACACTAAATTTTTAGTGGCATCATAAGCAAGTCCTCCTGGAACCAGAGGTATAATACCTGTAACCATAAAAATAATTACAGGCTCTTTTTTTCGACGGGCCATATAATGACTAAGTAAACCTAACGCTAAACTACCGAAAAAGCTTGAGTAAATCGTATGGAGTTCAAAGCCGTTAAATAATACAGTATAAACCATCCATCCACAAGCGCCGACAAAGCCACAAGCAAAATACAACTTCCTAGGGGCATCAAATATGACACAGAAAAAGAGTGAAGCAAGAAAGCTAAATATAAAATTAAATATCCAAAACATATGAGTGCACTCCTAGACTAAAATTAATATTGAACTTACACCAGCGCCTATACCAAAGGCGGTGACTAAAGCTTCTAAAGATTTTGTAGTAAACATTAACATATGTCCTCCGAATAGATCTTGGATAGCATTTGTAATCAGTACTCCAGGTACAATCGGCATGACCGCTGCAATGATAATTGTAGCTAAATCTCCGCTAGGAACAAATGCATGTCCAATTACAGAAATAATACCTATTACCAAAGAACCTATGAATTCTGGAATAAATTGTGCGTGTAGCTTTCGATCTAATATTTCTACTACTAAGTATCCAATCGTTCCAGCTAATACAGCTGTGATGATATCAACCAGACGACCTCCCTGTAGATAGAGGAAGCTCGTAGCGATAATTGCTGCGGCAATTCCTTTAAAAGGTAGACTGCTATCTCTTTTAGCAACATATATTTCCTCTAATTGATACTTAGCTTCTTCAAGCGTCATTGTGCCATTTGTAATTTGACGTGAGATTTCATTAGCTTGAGAAATTTTTATTAAGTTCGTATCTCGAGTTTTAATTCTATACAACCGAGGATATGCTTCATTATGTAAAACAAATTCAATTACAGTATTAGTCACGAAACTATTACTTTCAGGATAGCCCAATTTTGTAGCAATACGTGCCATGGTATCCTCTACCCGTGTACCTTCAGCTCCAGATTCAAGTAATATACGAGCAGCAATCATAACAACATCTTTTATCAATGCTTCACGAGATGTTTCAATTGTATCCTTATTCATTTCATCACCAAATTTTTTTAAAATTAAGAATAAATCATTATTATAATTATAGTAAAGGTTTTAGGAAAACGCCACAACCCTTGAGGTTTACATGACGTGCAACTTGTTATTTAAAGTCATTTTCATAGAGTTAAGCAGATAAAATAATGATTTATAGGTGAATTTTATAATAAATATTAAAAAAAACTTTATAGTTGTACATTTACCTTTCTATAATGTTTCAAATGTTTCAAAAAGGTTAAAATAATATTAGTTAACGATGACAGTGAATATATTGAGTAGCGACGGTATATTCTATGAGGTTAACTATATACGTAGTAGTGATTTAAAGTTCTCCCAAGGATACTACAACATAAGAGCCTAGTACATCTTAATTGTACAGGCTCTTAAATTTTTTATAGTCATTAAATTTAAGATAAGGTGTTATCTTTTTACATATTAAAAACCCTACACACTAGTAGATTATAATCCTAGTGTGTAGGGTTAATTTTTCACTTTAACTTATATACTAAAAAATTGTTTGAAGTCTTCGATGTTTAGAATGTGACCAATATAGAAACTACCAAATTCGCCATAACGAGCAGTCGTTTCATCAAAACGCATTTCATAGACAATTTTTTTGAATTGAAGTACATCATTTGAAAATAATGTAACACCCCACTCATAGTCATCAAAACCTACTGAACCTGTAATAAACTGTTTGATTTTACCAGCATATTTACGACCTATCATCCCATGGTTATACATTAAAGTTTTACGGTCTTCGATAGGTAACATATACCAGTTATAAGTTTCATTGCGTCGTTTATCCATTGGATAGAAACATATATATTCAGAATGTGGTAATTCAGGGTATAATCGTGCCTTAACGTGGGGATTTTCATAAGGATCCTCATCAGATTTGCCTGCTAAATAATTACTTAATTCTATCACTGACACATAGGAATAAGTTGGAATGAGATAGTCTGCGATACGTAATTTATTAAACTCATTTTCAATTTGATTTAACTCTTTCATTTCTGGACGTAAAAACCATAGTAAAAGGTCCGCTTTTTGACCTGTAATGTTATAAATTGCATGATCACCTTGATGTGATTCTCTAGCAACTGTTTTATCTTTAATAAATGTTTCCAATTCAGTAATCATTGCTTCACGATCATCTTCAGCAATTAAACGAAAAGTTGTCCAGTCTACTGCATAAAATAAATGTAAGCTATACCAACCATCTAAAGTTTCTGCTGCTTCACTCATTATTATTCGCTCCTTTTTCAAAATTTTTATTGGATTCATATCAAATTCTATCACAAACAGTCATTTAACTACTAAAAAAATGTTTACAAAAGCGAAATGGAATTCTGATGAAAAATAACGTATAATTTACTATGTAAACGTTATTATAAGAGAGAATTAAGGAGGATATTATGGCTGATTTATTATCTGTATTACAAGACAAATTATCCGGGAAAAATGTAAAAATAGTATTACCTGAAGGTGAAGATGAACGAGTGCTCATTGCTGCGACTCAGCTACAAAAAACTGACTATGTTTCACCTATCGTTCTAGGAAACGAAGATAATATTAAATCTCTTGCTTCTAAACACGCTTTAGATTTAACTCAAATTGAAATCATAGATCCAGCAACGAGTGAACTTAAAGATGAGCTTGTAGATGCTTTTGTTGAAAGACGTAAAGGTAAGGCAACTAAAGAACAAGCAGTTGAATTATTAGATAATGTAAATTATTTCGGAACAATGCTTGTGTATACTGGAAAGGCTGAAGGTTTAGTGAGTGGTGCTGCACATTCTACTGGAGATACAGTCAGACCAGCATTACAAATTATCAAAACTAAACCTGGTGTATCTAGAACATCTGGTATTTTCTTTATGATTAAAGGCGACGAACAATATATTTTTGGAGATTGTGCGATTAATCCAGAATTAGATGCTCAAGGACTTGCTGAAATTGCAGTAGAGAGTGCTAAATCAGCACAAAGCTTTGGAATGGACCCTAAAGTAGCTATGTTAAGCTTTTCTACAAAAGGTTCTGCTAAATCGGATGATGTTACTAAAGTGCAAGAAGCATTGAAGTTAGCTCAAGAAAAAGCTGAAGCAGATCAATTAGATCATGTAGTTATTGATGGAGAATTCCAATTTGACGCTGCTATTGTTCCTAGCGTAGCAGAGAAGAAAGCACCTGGTGCAAAAATTCAAGGTGATGCAAATGTATTTGTTTTCCCTAGTCTAGAAGCAGGTAATATTGGTTATAAGATTGCTCAACGTTTAGGTGGATACGATGCAGTAGGACCAGTCCTACAAGGATTAAACTCTCCAGTCAATGATTTATCTCGTGGTTGCTCAACTGAAGACGTTTATAACTTATCTATTATTACAGCTGCTCAAGCTTTACAATAATGGACTTAGCAACTAAATATTTTAATCAAATCAACTGGCGTTATGTCGATCATTCAAGTGGTTTAGAGCCCATGCAATCTTTTGCGTTTGATGACACTTTTTCCGAAAGCGTTGGTAAAGATTTATCTTGTAATGTAGTACGAACGTGGATACATCAACACACCGTGATTTTGGGCATTCATGATTCGCGTTTACCATTTTTAAGTGATGGTATTCGTTTTCTTACAGATGAACAAGGATATAATGCAATTGTTAGGAATTCTGGTGGCTTGGGTGTCGTATTAGATCAAGGAATTTTAAACATATCTTTGATTTTTAAAGGACAAACCGAAACGACTATTGATGAAGCCTTTACAGTGATGTATTTATTGATTAATAAAATGTTTGAGGATGAAGATGTTAGTATCGATACTAAAGAAATTGAGCAATCGTATTGCCCAGGAAAATTTGATTTAAGTATTAATGATAAGAAATTTGCCGGGATTTCGCAGCGACGAGTACGTGGTGGTATCGCAGTGCAAATATACTTATGTATTGAAGGTTCTGGCTCAGAACGGGCATTAATGATGCAACAGTTTTATCAACGTGCGCTTAAAGGGGAGACTACTAAATTTCACTATCCAGACATAGATCCCTCATGTATGGCATCTTTAGAAACCCTTTTAAATAGAGAAATTAAAGTGCAAGATGTTATGTTTTTATTATTATATGCACTAAAAGATTTAGGGGCAAACTTAAATATGGATCCTATTACAGAAGACGAGTGGACACGTTACGAAGGGTATTATGATAAGATGTTAGAACGCAATGCGAAAATGAATGAAAAATTAGATTTTTAGCAAGTGTGACACTATAGATAAGTCATAAAATGATAAGCCTGGGACAAAATGATTGTCCCAGGTTTTTTTACGTATTAGCAGTGATAGTTGATGTGAATAGAAAATAATTTTTTATTAATTTTCAATCAAGACGGGGTTCTAACCAAGAAAATTTCACATAGAAATTCAACAAAATAGGCAAGTGTTATTCGAGGTTAAAAGAGGACAACAAATTCAATTTGAATTCAATCTTACTACTATTTTGTTTAATAAAAATACCTTTCAAACAAAAGTTAAGATGACTTTGTTAGAAAATGATATATATTCTATCACAAATTTGTAGTATTATAGTTGAGGTGGAAAATTTTAAAAACTTTAGTAAAAAATTTAACGATGTTTACAAAATTGTCATTTAAGGTAAATATATTTCATGATTTTGATAACTCTTTAAAAGAGTTTTATAATATTAAAGTGTTGTGAAAACTTAAACAAAAAGTTATTATGCCCTTTTGTTGTTATTTTACTTTTAAATAGTTATAATGAACGCTTGATTATTGGCGATATGATAAATGTATTCGATAAAATTGACATTTAAGTGACATCTATCAAGATGAATATGTAAAGAAATTAAATTAATATCACGTAAAATAGCAAGTCAATCATTCTAACATCGTCAGTACATCTTATGAAGTGATATTTTAAAGAAGGTATATAAAGGTGAGAAAACATGACTAGACAAGGATACGGAGAATCTACTGGAAAGATTATTCTAATGGGTGAACACGCAGTTACATTTGGTCAACCGGCAATCGCAATTCCATTTAATGCTGGAAAAATTAAAGTCCTCATTGAAAGTTTAGATGAAGGTAATTATTCTTCTATCACAAGTGACGTATATGACGGAATGTTATACGATGCCCCCGAACATCTAAAGTCTATCATTAATCGCTTTGTTGAAAAAAGTGGAGTGAAAGAACCACTATCAGTAAAAATTCAAACTAATTTGCCTCCATCAAGAGGTTTAGGTTCAAGTGCTGCAGTAGCAGTAGCGTTTGTACGCGCCAGTTATGATTTTATGGATCAACCTTTAGATGACAAAACATTGATTAAAGAAGCAAATTGGGCGGAGCAAATCGCACATGGTAAGCCAAGCGGTATTGATACGCAGACGATTGTGTCAAATAAACCCGTCTGGTTTAAACAAGGGCAGGCCGAAACATTAAAATCACTAAAATTAAATGGTTATATGGTTGTCATTGATACTGGAGTAAAGGGTTCTACCAAACAAGCAGTAGAAGATGTTCATGTATTATGTGAATCTGATGAATATATGAAATATATAGAGCACATTGGTACACTTGTTCACAGTGCTAGCGAATCGATTGAACAGCATGATTTCCATCATTTGGCTGACATATTTAACGCATGTCAAGAAGACTTGAGACATTTAACAGTAAGTCACGATAAAATAGAAAAATTACTTCAAATTGGGAAAGAACATGGTGCCATTGCTGGTAAACTAACTGGTGGAGGAAGAGGTGGCAGCATGCTTCTTCTTGCGGAAAATTTAAAAACTGCAAAGACTATTGTTGCTGCTGTTGAAAAAGCTGGCGCAGCACATACATGGATTGAACATTTAGGAGGTTAAATCATTGGTGAAAAGTGGCAAAGCACGAGCACATACAAATATTGCGTTGATTAAGTATTGGGGGAAAGCTGATGAAACTTACATTATTCCTATGAATAATAGTTTATCAGTTACCTTAGATAGATTTTATACTGAAACAAAAGTGACATTTGACCCTGATTTTACTGAAGATTGCCTTATTTTAAATGGTAATGAAGTGAATGCCAAAGAGAAAGAAAAGATTCAAAACTATATGAATATAGTGAGAGATTTGGCTGGAAATCGTTTGCATGCGCGAATTGAAAGTGAAAATTATGTGCCAACAGCAGCAGGACTTGCTTCTTCAGCGAGTGCTTACGCTGCTTTAGCTGCCGCTTGTAATGAAGCTTTGTCATTGAACTTATCAGATACAGACTTATCACGATTAGCTCGACGTGGTTCAGGTTCTGCTTCTAGAAGTATTTTTGGTGGATTTGCCGAATGGGAAAAAGGGCATGATGATTTAACTTCATATGCACATGGTATTAATTCCAATGGTTGGGAAAAAGATTTATCAATGATATTTGTAGTGATTAACAATCAGTCAAAAAAAGTATCTAGTAGGTCAGGAATGTCACTAACAAGAGATACTTCTAGATTTTATCAATATTGGTTGGATCACGTTGATGAAGATTTAAATGAAGCAAAAGAGGCAGTCAAAAATCAAGATTTTCAACGCTTAGGAGAAGTCATTGAAGCAAATGGTTTACGTATGCATGCCACTAACTTAGGCGCTCAACCTCCTTTCACGTATTTAGTGCAAGAAAGCTACGATGCTATGGCGATTGTGGAACAGTGTCGAAAAGCCAATTTACCTTGTTACTTTACAATGGATGCGGGTCCCAATGTAAAAGTTTTAGTAGAAAAGAAAAATAAACAAGCTGTGATGGAACAATTTTTAAAAGTATTTGACGAATCGAAGATTATAGCAAGTGATATCATCAGCTCTGGCGTTGAAATTATTAAGTAAGGAAGAGATAGAATGATTCAGGTAAAAGCCCCCGGAAAACTTTATATTGCAGGCGAGTATGCAGTAACCGAACCAGGATATAAATCTATTCTTATTGCAGTAAATCGCTTTGTAACGGCGACAATTGAGGCGTCAAATAAAGTTGAAGGTAGTATTCATTCCAAAACATTACATTATGAACCAGTTAAATTTGACCGTAATGAAGATAGAATTGAAATCTCAGATGTTCAAGCTGCTAAGCAACTGAAATATGTTGTGACAGCTATAGAAGTGTTTGAACAGTATGTGCGCAGTTGCAATATGAATTTAAAGCACTTTCATTTAACCATTGATAGTAACTTAGCAGATAACTCTGGTCAGAAGTACGGATTAGGTTCAAGCGCCGCTGTTTTAGTATCTGTTGTTAAAGCTTTGAATGAATTCTATGGTTTGGAATTATCAAACCTTTATATTTATAAATTAGCTGTAATTGCAAATATGAAATTACAAAGTTTAAGTTCATGTGGTGATATTGCGGTTAGTGTCTACAGTGGTTGGCTTGCATATAGTACGTTCGACCATGACTGGGTGAAACAGCAAATGGAAGAAACATCGGTGAATGATGTTTTGGAAAAAAATTGGCCAGGCTTACATATCGAACCTTTACAAGCTCCCGAAAATATGGAAGTCCTTATTGGATGGACTGGGTCCCCAGCTTCTTCTCCACACTTAGTGAGTGAAGTCAAACGTTTAAAATCAGATCCAAGTTTTTATGGTGATTTTTTAGATCAATCTCATGCTTGTGTAGAAAGTTTAATCCAAGCTTTTAAAACTAATAATATCAAAGGTGTTCAAAAGATGATACGTATAAACAGACGTATTATTCAATCTATGGATAACGAAGCATCAGTTGAAATTGAAACAGATAAGCTAAAAAAATTATGTGATGTCGGTGAAAAGCACGGTGGCGCTTCTAAAACTTCAGGTGCTGGTGGTGGCGATTGCGGCATTACTATTATCAATAAGGTAATTGATAAAAATATTATTTATAACGAATGGCAAATGAATGATATCAAACCATTGAAATTTAAAATTTACCATGGACAATAAGTAAAGTAACTCGTGATATAAGTCATTTAGGGTTCGAGGCTCAACCGGGGGTGGGACTGTGTATTCAGTTCCACTTTCTTATTTTATTAGTATATGGTATGTATGAATTTTAAAGTGAAAAGTATCTTGAATTTTATAGTAAAAAGAGTAAAATAAATAGAGTTATATTAACGATGATGGAAGAGTTTATATAGAAAGGTGGGTAGCAAGATGAAAAATAAATTTTTAATCTGTGATGAGTGTCAGGCTGTGAATTTAAAATCTTTGAAGCGAAAATTAGAAAAATTAGATCCGGAAGCTGAAATTGAAATAGGCTGTCAATCTTATTGTGGACCAGGTCGGCGTAAAACATTTGCATTTGTTAATAATCGACCACTTGCTGCATTAACCGAAGAAGAACTTATGGAAAAGGTTACAAAACAATTAAAAAAACCACGTGATCCAGAAGAAGAAGAGCGACTAAGAAAACGTAACGAAGAACGAAAACGTCGTAAAGAAGAACAAGATCGCAAACTTAAGGAAAAGTTAAAGAAGCACAAAGCAGAGAAATAAATAAATCAAAACCACCTGAGACATGAATGATTGTCGCGGGTGGTTTTGATGTTAGTAGTACATAATTAAGTTGCAAATTCGAATATATGAAGCCATTTAATTTTCATTACTTTGTAATATGATAGAAGAAAGCATTAAATATGAATACTGTCATATTCTTATTAAAGACTGATGAGTTCTAAAAAATGAATTTATCGGTCTTTAATTTTAAATAGTCATGATAGATAATTCCTACATTTGTAGTATCTAATCATCAGAAATCAAAGTATAGAGTGGAGCGCAGGAGAAGGATTCACCTGCATAAGAACCACTAATGATCAGAGATCAAAGTGGTTCTAAAAACAAGTCATTAAAGGATTCGGTCATTGTCGGATGTGTGTATATATTATCTCTTAATACTGTGTAAGGAATATGTTGATCTATAGCAAGTTTGATTAAGCTAATCAGTTCTTCTGATTCTTTGCCATATAATGACGCTCCTAAAATTTCTTTTGTATCTTTATTAATTACTGCTTTAAATAAACCTCTGGAATCATTATTGATTTTGTGACGGGGTATGTTACTGACAAAGACTTTATTTTCTAGAATATCGTATCCTTGTAATTTCGCCTCACTTGCAATTAGTCCTACTCTAGATAGAGGAGGATCAATAAAGACCGTATAAGGTATTGCACCACGATTTTCAGTTGTTCTAGAACCATCACCAAATAGATGTGATTTAATGATTCTATAATCATCGAGTGAAATATACGTAAATTGCAATCCACCTTTAACATCACCTGCAGCGTATATGTGTTTCACTGTACTTTGCAAATGTGTATTTACAATTACTTCACCTTGTTTTCCGATTTTTACATCTGTATTTTCAAGACCTAAGTGATTTGTATTTGGCTTACGACCTGTGGCTAAGAGCACAGTATCAGCTGATATTTCTCCATGATTTGTGTGTATGATAGTTTGATCTTTATTGTTTGAAAATGCAATAGTACTAGTATTAGTGTTTATAGTCACACCTTTATCTTGTAAATCTTTGACAATAAGATTTGCAATGTCTTGATCTTCATTTGTCATGATAGCATCACCACGCTCAAGAATTGTTACATGTGTTCCAAAATTTGCAAACATTGAAGCGAATTCGAGAGCGATATAACCACCACCAATAATAACAAGTTCTTGAGGTTGATAGTCAATATTTAGTAATCCAGTAGAATCATATATATTTTGAGCTGTATCTATCCCTTTGATATCTGGGATATTTGCACGTGAACCAGTGTTGATTACTATCTTATCTGCTGTAATTGTTTCTTGAATTGTTCCATTATTATCTTGTAGTTCTATTACCTCGTTAGAAATAAAATTAGCTTTATAATTTAGAACATCTATATTGTCCTTTGAATTTAAGCCTTGATAGTTCTTGTTATTCAATGCCTGTACGACTTCTTTTTTTCTAGTAATAGCCTCTTTGAATGAACTACCTTCAATACCATCATGAATTAATGTTTTAGTCGGTATACATCCGATATTAATCGAGTGTCTATACTTCCGTACATAAGTTAATAAAATTCTATATCGCTTATTTTAATAGAATGCCTATTTTTAAGTTTTACATATTTTATGTCGATAGATTTAATAGCCATCTTAATAAAATCTGCTTTATCTTCCAACGAGAATATTTCCCATGATTCCAACAATGCATTTTTGAATTTTTTTATCTTATCTATATCTAGTGATTTTCTGGGTACTAATTCTCTTTGTTTTTCATATTCTGCGATTGTTTCGTCTGTTTCTTTAATCAATTCAAATAATTCTTCTTCTTGCATTAACCCTTTAGCATATAATTTATGATACCTTTTACGTTGTTCCATAATTTTATCTATATCAATAGTAACAACATCATCGTTTTGTTTTGTCTTTACTTTGTATTTGTCTAAATCTAATTTAGATAGGTAGTCACGAAACACTCTCAATGCTTCATTCTCTGAAAAACCGAAACTCTCCTTTTTAGCTTTACATGTGTTGCAATAATACGTTTTATAGGTAACATAACCTTTCTTTCTCTTTCTTGTCACTGTATTCAGTGTTAATGTGCCACCACATCTCGGACAAATAAATTTACCTCTGAATACTGATACGTGACTGACTATTTTAGTATTGATCCGTTCTTCTAATCTTTCTTTTATTTGTTGATACATTTTTTCGGTAATAATAGGTTCGTGAGAGTTTTCTATAAATACATCTCCCCAAGTATAATGACCTCTTGTTATAGGACTTCTTAGCGCTCTTGTTATTGTTCTATCTTCCCATCTTTTACCATTAGGAGGTGGTATATCTGAATCGTTTAATTTTCTAGCTATAGCTTTCGAACTATTACCTTTCATCACTTCGTTATATGCCCATAAAACTACTTTTTTATAATCATTAGGAATGTAAGTGTTATCTACACGATCATAATAAAAGGGTGGTGGTGTGAGTATCATACCTTGTTTAATCGCTGCGCGTTTACCCATCATAACACGCTCTCTAATGGTTTCTCTTTCCCACTCTGCCATAGCACCAACTAACGTAACAAACAGTCTACCCATAGCTGTAGATGTATCATAAACTTCAGTAGCACTTCTGAATGCTACGTTATTCTGTTCGAATACCTCTAATAAATCAAGTAGATCACGCACATTACGTGTAAGCCTGTCTAACTTATACACTAAAACTAAATCAAACCGTTTAATATCATTCATCATACGTTGTAATTCCGGTCTGTCACGCTTAGCGCCAGAGAAACCAGCGTCGATAAATACGTCTGATACACTCCAGTCGTTTATCTCGCAAAATGATTTGAGCTTTCTTTCTTGTTCTTCAATAGAATAACCATGTTCTTTTTGTTCTAATGTACTGACCTGACACGAACGTAAATAGCTACGTTCATAATTCATCACCCCTTAAAAAAGTAAAAAAATAATAAGGGTAGGCATGCTACCCATTTTTTATTCACCTGTTGCGTCTATATAACTTTCTCCTTGATCATCAACTTTTTCAGTACCTACAGGAACATCTCCGCCACCGAAAGCAGAAGGGTGTCCGCCACTATGTTCTCTAGGTGCAGATTGTTGAGTTTGTTCTTTATTAGTATTTCCTTGTTTTTGAGTGTTACTTTGTACGTTAGTGTTTGTGTCTTTACTTTCAGTATTATTAGCAACTTCGCTAGACTGGTTGTTATCTGTATTGTTTTCATTTGCAGAAGATTCTTGATAAATGTTTTCTAAATCTTTGTTTGATGAATAATCAACAGTTTTAAGTTTAGATAAGTCATATTCTTTAGTACCTAATTTATCTCCACTAATACCTTTAGAGAAATGTAATACTACTTTATTGTCGTTCTTTAATTGATAAGTAGCTAAACCTTTAGCTTTTTCGCCTTTTTTAATTGTATCGTTATAATGTTCTAACCATTCTTTGTATTTACCATTATCTACAACTGTCATACCTGTGTCTAATTCGCTTTCTGTACTTCCTTCATCTTGTTTAACTGTTACACCTGCAGTCCATACGCTAGACGGTGTTATTTCTTCTTTGTTAGTTTTATTCTTAACCTCATATTTGATAGCAATTTCTTTGTTTCCAGATTCTTTATCTTTAATAATAAACGCGTCTTTAATATATAAAACAGCTTGATCTAATACTAATGTATCATTTTTAAATTGAGGTTTATTTTCGCTAACGGTAGTACTTTTATTACCGCTATTACTACATGCTCCTAGTACCAACAAACAACTTAAAATAAAAAATATAACCTTTTTCATTCTGCATCTCTCCTTTTATTTTTGATAACGCTTAATGGTTCAAAATGTATGGTGTAATCATCGTGAATTACAGACAAACCATATTTACTTTTATAGTGATTCAAACAATCTAAAACATATTCTTCCGTAACTTCGAAAAACTCTGATAATTCATAAAGACTGTTGATTCCTCGTCTGTGTGCTTCTATTAAACCGTCTAAAGAAATCACTGTTTCTTTAGCGTAACGTCTAGCATAATTCTCAAACTTACGATTGTTGTACTCATCACTGTTTGTTATATTCCCGTGTGTTAACTTATGATGAGCTATTTCTTCTGCTAAAGTTTCTAACTTCTGCCTAACACTTCTATTATCATTGATAAATATTTCCCCGTCTAAATACAGACCGGACATGAAGTCTGGCATATATTTAGTTTCTGTAATAGGTAAATGGTCGTATTTAATCATCAAATCTTCATATTTACCCACTTATTATCTCCCCTTACTTTCTTCTGTTTCTTATGTAATCAATAAAATTCTCTACTTCTTTTTGTTCCTCCTCTGTTAAATCTGAATAATCCAAATGTGCTGCTACCGTTTCAGTTTTTTGATTGTTAGATAAATCTTTTGTCATTAAATCATCAATGTTCACGTTAAATATTTTAGAAATTTCATTTAAGGTTTTCATCTTAGGTGTGTATTTGCCTTTTTCCCATTCGCTAATACTTGATGCACTTTTTCTACCTAATGCTTTTGCAAGGTCCAGCTGTTCCATTCCTTTTTTCTCTCTTAAGTATTTTAGGTTTTGACTAAACATTTGTTGTACCTCCTGGAAAGTTTCTACCTATATTATACATTATTTCCGGAAATGTACAACAGATTTTCCGAAAATAATTTCGAAAAAAATGAAATAAAAGTATTGACTTCGGAATTACCGAAATGTTATCATGTAGTTAACTTGATTGAGAGGGGTGTTAAACAAAATGACAGTAAACGAAAAAGAAAAACTTAAGTTGACAATTCGTCAGTGGAGATCACTTAAAGGAATGAGCAAAGCTAAGTTATCAAGGGATTCTGGAGTTACTGAAAGAACTATTTACAGACTTGAAGAAACTCAAAAAAATGTTCAGAACGCTAATTTCAAAACTTTACACAAATTAGCAGAAGTTTTAGGAATCAAAGTTGATGATATTTTTTTAGGCGATGATTCGGAAAAACCGAAATTTTAGGAGGCGTAACTATGAACGAATTACAAACATTCAATTTTGAAGAATTACCAGTAAGAACGTTATCCATAGACGACGAACCTTACTTTGTAGGAAAAGATGTGGCTGACATCTTAGGTTACTCAAGAGGAGCGAAAGCAATACAAGATCATATCGATAAAGAAGATGTTCGTGTAGTCCCAATTCAGGACCGCACCGGAAGATATCAAAAAGCTTCTTTAATTAATGAATCTGGTTTGTACACATTAGTAATAGACGCAGCACGACAAAGCAACAATAGAAGTATTAAAGAAAAAGCCAAAGCGTTCAAACGTTGGATAACTAACGAAGTATTACCATCTATTCGTAAAACAGGTTCTTATCAAGTTCCTAGTGATCCGATGGACGCATTACAACTTATGTTCGACGCACAAAAACAAACTAAAGAAGAAATAGCAACAGTGAAAGCAGATGTAATCGATTTAAGAGAAAACCAAAAGTTAGATACAGGAGATTACAACTTGCTATCTAGAATGATTAATCAACGAGTTGCTCATATTCAAAAAATACATGCAATAACAAATCAAAAACAACGCAGTGAATTATTCCGAGATATCAATTCAGAAGTTAAAAAGATGACAGGCGCAACATCAAGAACAAACGTAAGACAAAAGCACTTTGATGACGTTATCTCAATGGTTGCTAACTGGTTCCCGTCACAAGCTACTTTGTACAGAATTAAACAATTAGAAACAAAGATTGAAAACGGTCAGTAAAAGGAGTGATTGCAATGCCCGAACATATTCAACAAATGTTATTTGATTTCGCATTAGAGAGAGGATATATCGAAAAACTTTTAAAAATGAAAGAAGAGGATGATAAATGAAGTACTTACTAAGTTACATGACTATGTTTATCGCAATGATCATCACATTACTTTTAGGAGGTGGTTTTACAACAGTATTAGGATTTGCGATGTTAACGCTAATCTTTAGCACATTCTTCTGGGAAAAGTGGCTTGAGATAACAAAAAAGACTGAAACTTGCGCCAACAAGTAACAGTCAGAATCTAATCAAAATATACAACTTAATTTAATCAAAATATACGGAGGTAGTCAAGTTGAGACGCAAATTATTAAAAACGGCCAATGATTTAAATAAATTGATTTTGAATAGTGATGAAAAAGTGAAAGCAGAATTTCATACTTTTGATAATGGAGAAGTTGGTATTACCTTTTGGCACTATTCTCAAAAATATGAAAGTGACTGTAATCATCTGAATTTCTACGAATTTTTCACAGATAAAGAATTACAAAGAAATTTTGAATTAGCAAAAGATGTCATTGCAGGGGAGTGTTTAATCGATGAGTAAATTATTTGAATTAAAAGATAGTTACCAACAAGTTTACGACCTTATTGCAGAACAAGAAGATGAACAAATTTTAAAAGATACGCTAGCAAGTATTAATGATGCTATCGAAGATAAAGCAGATGGATATGTAGCAGTTATTAAATCTTTAGAAGCAGATAACAATGCTATAGATGAAGAAATAAAACGTTTAAGACAACGTAAAACTTCTAATCAAAACGGCGTCAAACGTTTAAAAGAAAGCTTACAGGAAGTTATGGAGCAGACAGGTAAAGAAAAGTTTAAAACTGCGCTTAATTCGTACAGTATTGCTAACAATCCACCTAGCTTAGATGTCACTGATGAAAGTTTAATACCTAAACAATACTACATCGAACAGCAACCAAAGTTAGACAAAAAAGAGTTGTTGAAAGCTGTTAAAGGTGGCTTGGAACTCAAAGGAGTAGAACTAAAACAAAGTAGAAGTTTGAGGGTGAGATAGATGACTGAAGAAAAACAAGAGCAAGATATCCTAACTCAACTAGGGGTTAAAGATATCAGCAAACAAAATGCTAACAAGTTTTATAAATTCGCTATCTACGGAAAATTCGGTACAGGTAAAACAACCTTTTTAACAAAAGATAACAACGCACTTGTGCTTGATATTAATGAAGATGGAACAACCGTTACAGAAGATGGTGCAGTAGTACAAATCAAAAACTACAAACACTTTGCTTATGTAATAAAAATGTTACCTCAAGTAATTGAGAAACTAAGAGAAAACGGAAAGCGAATAGACGTAGTAGTGATTGAAACAATACAGAAACTACGCGATATCACTATTGACGACATTATGAATGGTAAGACTAAGAAACCGACATTTAATGATTGGGGAGAATGTGCAACACGCATTGTGCATATGTACAGATATGTTTCTAAGTTACAAGAACAATATCAATTCCATTTAGCAATAAGTGGTCATGAAGGTATCAACAAAGATAAAGACGATGAAGGTAGCACGATTAATCCCACTATCACGATTGAGGCACAAGATCAAATAAGAAAAGCAGTTGTAAGTCAATCAGATGTTTTAGCAAGAATGACTATCGAAGAACATGAGGAAAATGGCCAAAAGTCATATGAATATGTACTTAACGCTGAACCCTCTAACTTGTTTGAAACAAAAATAAGACATGCAAGCAATATAAAAATTAACAATAAGAAATTTGAAAACCCAAGCATTACAGACGTAGTAGAAGCAATTAGAAATGGAAATTAAAAATAACTAATAAGGACGGTATAAAATTATGAAAATTACAGGACAAGCGCAACACACTAAAGAAACTAATCAAGAGGCATTTATGAAAGGTGGAGACTTCTTAGGAGCAGGAGAATTCACAGTAAAAGTTAAAGATGTTGAATTTAATGACAAAGAAGGAAGATATTTCACTATCGTATTTGAAAATAACGAAGGTAAACAATACAAACATAATCAATTTGTACCACCATTCCAACAAGATTTCCAAGAAAGACAATATATCGAATTATTAAGCAGACTAGGAATTCAACTTAATTTACCTGATTTAACTTTCGATACAGACAGATTAATAAACAAAATGGGAACAATCGTACTTAAAAATAAATTCAACGAGGATCAAGGTAAGTATTTCGTCAGATTATCTTTTGTAAAAGTTTGGAACAAAGGTGACGAAATCGTAAATAAACCCGAACCTAAAACTGATGAAATGAAACAACGTGAACAACAAGCCAACGGACAGCAAACGCCAATGACAAAACAAGACAACCCGTTTGCAAACGCTAATGGACCAATTGATATTAGTAATGATGACTTACCTTTCTAGGAAGTGATTAAATGCAACGAATTACAAGATACCAGCGAGATGACGACGGCACTTATTCCGTCGTTGCTACTGGTGTTGAATTAGAACAAAGTCATATTGACTTATTAGAAAATGGTTACTCACTCATTGCAGAAGTTGAAGTACCTGATAACAAAAAATTATCAATAGAACAACGTAAAAAGATTTTTGCATTATGTAGAGATATTGAGCTGCACTGGGGAGAACCTGTGGAATCACTAAGGAAAAGGTTTCAAGCAGAACTTGAAATTATGAATGGTTATGAAGAAATAAGTTTACGTGACTGTTCAATGAGAATAGCGAGTGAATTAATAGAGTTGATTATAGCTTTTATGTTCCATCACCAAATACCAATGAGAGTAGAAACGAGCAAATTGCTAAGCGGAGATAAAGCTATGTTGTACTGGGCAACGGTCAATCGAAACTGTGTAATATGTGGGAAACACGGAGAACTAGCACACCATAAAGCAATAGGTAGAGGCGCTAATCGGAGAAAAATGGACCACTACGGTTATGAGGTGCTGTGTCTATGTAGAGAACACCATCAATCGCAGCATGATATGGGTGTAGAAACCTTTGATGAATTACATCACCTTGAAAATTCGTGGCTTTCAGTAGATGAGCGCTTAAACAAAATGTTGAAGGGAGTTAAAAATGATAGATAGATTTGATGTGGGAGAACGTATAAATGAACGAAGAACACGATTAGGAATGACACAAAAAGAATTAGCTATTAAAACTGATACAACAAAATCAACAGTTCAAAAATGGGAGTCTGGTATGCATTTACCTAAAAAAGAAACAATCCCTAAAATAGCTAAACATCTAAAATATAGCGAAGGATATCTATTGTACGGGGAGTGATAGAAATGACTTTAGGTAGTCGTATTAAACAGCACAGACAGGACAAAGGTCTGAATATGAGAGAGTTTGGAGAATTAATTGACAATGCGTCAGACAGTATTGTTAGTAGGTGGGAAAAAGATGCTTCAATTCCTAATTCTAAGAGACTAAAGTTAATAGCTGATGACATGAATATTACTGTAACAGAGTTACTGAACGGAAGTGAGAAAGATGGTTAAATCGATATTTTTACAAGATGGAGAAGAAATATTCGTAGATGATGAAGATTACGAAAGAGTGAATCAACATACTTGGTTTAAAGATTATAGTGATAATACAAGAATGATTGGAACTATTTTACCAGATAGAAAAAGGGTTAGTTTGACAAACTTTATAAAAGAAAAATCGTTCCAAATAGAAAAAGGGGATAATTTTACAAAAAGTAATTTATCAAATAAAGGAAATCATTCTAGATGGTCAAGACCAAGTTGTAAAAGTATTTCTAAATACAAGGGTGTTACTTGGAGGAAAAACCGAAAAAAATGGATTGCTTTTATAAAAGTAGATGAGAAATCAAAGTATTTAGGTAGTTATAAGTCTGAAGATGAAGCAGCTATCGCATATAACAATGCTGTTATGGAGTATTGGGGTGGCAATGGTTATCTAAACAAGATAGGGAAAGATGATAGAACTCACAGAGATTATACCACATATAAAGATCGTCAAAAAAGAAGAAATAACAGAACTGAATATTACGGGATATTTCTTAACAAAAATAAAATCGGTGCAAGGATTAATTATCGTAAAAATGAATTTTTTATAGGCAATTTTAATAATAAAGAACAAGCTGCCCTAGCTTTCAATAAGTGTTCTGTATTTTTATTCGGTGAAGAGACTAAACTAAACAACGTTTCTATGACAGATGAACTCAAAGAATTCATATCTAACTGGGAGATACCAGACAGAATCAAAGCACTGAAAGAGGGTGCTAACGATGAATAATCTATTAATTGATGATTACCCAATATTAGTCTTACCTAAATTAGCTACTGAAATAGGTTTAAATGAAGCAATTGTATTACAACAAATGCACTACTGGTTGAAGAAAAGTAATCATAACTATGATGGTAGACGCTGGATATACAATTCATTCCCTGAATGGCAAAAACACTTTCCTTTTTGGTCTGTAATGACAATCAAGCGTGCTGTATATAGTTTAGAAAAGCAAAATCTATTGTATGTAGGCAACTATAACAAAGCTAAATTCGATAAAACAAAATGGTACAGCATCAATTATGAAAAGTTAGAAGGTATGAAACGACCATCGTATCAAAATGATACGACGAGTGTATCAAAAAGAAACGATGGAGTGTATCAAAATGATATGACCAATACCAGAGACTACACAGAGATTACAACAGAGACTACTAACAATAATATATTGTCGGGCAACCCGACTGTGTCTCGAATACCTTATAAAGAAATTGTTGATTACCTTAATGAAAAAACTGGTAAAAACTTCAAGCATAAAACAGCTAAAACAAGAAAGTTTATTGAAGCAAGATGGAACCAAGATTTTAGATTGGACGATTTTAAAAAGGTGATTGATGTCAAAACTGACGAGTGGTTAAACACAGACAGTGATAAGTACCTTCGACCTGAAACGTTATTCGGTACTAAATTTGAAGGTTATCTAAATCAAAAGACAAAATCAACTGGCATGGATCAACTAGAAAGAATGAAGTATGACGAGAGTTATTGGGACTAGGAGTGATTATAAATGCAATCAATGGAAAGTTTAGCTAGAAATATCAAACCTAGTAAAAACATCGTAGAAGAACAACACAACCTTAAATGTAATAAGTGTGGGAACACATACGATTATTACAAATTTAGTAACGGACATGAGTTTAAACATGGTTGTGACTGTTCGATGATACAAGCTGGTAAAGAAGCAGAGAAGAAACGTAAGCAAAAATATATAAATAATATCTTCAATCAATCTACTGTAAACGGTTCGCTAAGAGATGCAACAGTAAATAATTACAAACCACAAAACGAAAAGCAAGTATACGCTAAAAAAACAGCTATAGAGTACGTCAAAACATTCTCGGTAGATAAACCTAAGTCTTTAATCTTACAAGGCTCATACGGTACCGGAAAAAGTCATATAGCGTATGCCATAGCTAAAGCGATTAAAAACGAAGGATATTCAGTGGCTTTTATGCACATTCCAATGTTAATGGAGCGTATTAAAGCGACATATAACAAGAATGCTGCAGAAACAACAGATGAACTTGTACAACTGCTAAGTAACATAGATTTACTAGTACTCGACGATATAGGCGTTGAAAACACTGAACACACATTAAACAAACTATTCAGCATTGTAGATAACAGAGTTGGAAAGAATAACATCTTCACTACAAATTTTAGTGATAAAGAACTTAATCAAAATATGAATTGGCAAAGAATCAATTCAAGAATGAAACATAACGCTAGGACAGTAAAAGTGCTAGGCGATGACTACAGGGAGCGTGACGCATGGTAACAAAAGAGAATGTTATGCAAATACTTGAGTGTTCCGATGTGTATGCTCAAAAAATGATTGATTGGTGCAGTGGGAATCAAGCTTCACTTATCAAGTTGATCAATGACAAATTGGAAGAAAAAAGCAACAGACAGGCGATAACGGAGGTGTCCTAATGGGACTTATCGACGGACTTAAAAAGCAATACATGTTGTATCAAATTGATGGTTGGGAGATGTGCAGTGTAACGCCGTTAGGAGAAGATACATTCAAACTAGGTAACTATGCAGGCATACACTTTAGAAATACATTTTCAGGAACAGTAACGAAAGATGAACTAGAAAAACTGAAGCGTAAGCACAAGTTGTTCAGAAGAGAAGAACTACAACAGCAAATGACAATTAACGAATTATTATTTTGAGGTGAGTTATGGAAATAGAAATTAATTTTAACGATACGTATAAGGAACCTATCGGATCTCCTCGTCCACGTTTTAGGAATGCAGGTAAGTTTATCCAAACATACATGCCAACGTCTTACACAAAGCATAAAGCATATATACAGAGTCAATTACCTAAAAAGATGTTGAACAGTAGATTGAAAGTATCAATATATTTTTACTTCGCACCACCTAAAAGTTGGACTAAGAATCAAAAGTTAATATCGATAGGCCAATACAAACGTACGAAACCAGATATAGACAATTTAATCAAAACAGTGCTAGACGCTGCTAACGATCACTTATGGAAAGATGATAACCAAATTGCACACATTGAAAGCTTTAAGCAATATGCAGAAGAACCAAAAATAATCATGAATGTAGAGGAAGTGGAGTGAATGGCTGATAGAGAAGAAACAATTGAAGTTGAAGCAACACTCAAAGTGAGATGTAAATATCCAGTATGGATAAATAATCGTATTACGAAAGAAGAAGAAAAAGAGCGCAATCAGTAAGAACCCTGAAAAAGAGTTGATGAGCGAAGATTTTAAACTAATTGAATTGGTAGAGGTGGAGTAAATGGAAGCGACAAAAATGAGAGTTAAAAATAAATACTTCTCTATTACACCAGATGTAGTAGAGAAAATGAAAGAAGCAGATATCAATTCAGATATCTTAAGACAAAGATTAGCTTCTGGTTGGAAATTCGAAGATGCAATAGAAGCGCCTATTGGAGTAAGACGTAGTGAGTGGGATAGTTTGAAACCTAAAGAGGACGAAATTGCTAGTTATAAAGAGAGAATGGAGCAACGCAGATTACAAGAGTTGAAACGTAAGAAACCACATTTATTCACAGTACCTCAAAAGCATTCTCGCAGCGAATGGTGTAAGTACCTTATGGAGAATGACATCTTTCCTAGAAAGGTGGTTAGATCATGAGCATTAAAGATTTGATTATAGGCGATAGAATCAGAATCCAAGAAGTTAACGGTGTTGAAATTACAGTGCAAATAAAAAATGTTTATCGTTTAGTTCAGTCAAGTCTTGATATAGATAAATGGGTTGCTGATGTAGAAGCGATTGACGGGAGAACTTGGACTATTGATGATTGTTATGATTTTTACTCATTACCTAATGGAAATGAAGGAACTAAAAAGACATTAGATGACAAGGTTAACCACCCGTCACATTACACGTATGGAGAAATAGAAATAATGGATTTTATAGAGCAAGTCACTAAAGATTACAAACCAGAGTTAGCATTTGCAATTGGTAATGCAATTAAATATATAAGTCGAGCTAATCGTAAGAACGGAAAAGAAGATTTAGACAAAGCACGTTGGTATCTAAACAGAGCATTTGAAAAGTGGGAGGGTTAATGAAATGAGAAACACATTGACAGATTTAAACAATCATTTATTTGCACAATTAGAAAGATTAAGCGATGAAGATTTAAAAGGCGAAGAATTAAAAGAGGAGTTACAAAGATCTAGTGCAGTTTCTAAAGTAGCTCAAAATATCATTAATAATGGCAGTTTAGTGCTGCAAGCACAAAAGTTTAAAGATGAAAAATTAGATGCAGAATCAGAAATCCCTAAGTTGTTAGGAGAGTAATAGCCATGAGACATGTATGGACTGATGAGCATGAAAAATATATTCGAAATAACATCAAAGGTAAAACTAAGAAAGAAATGACGGAAATGTTTAATAAGGAGTTTGGCACTGATGTTACTACAGATAAAATGAAAGGTTTTTGTTCGAGAAAAAGGATAAGAAGTGGGGTTGATTGTAAGTTTAAAAAAGGTGTGCCTTCTTGGAACAAAGGTAAAAGCTTTCCGTCCAGAGGTAGAAGCGCTGAAACTCAATTTAAGAAAGGACAAGTGCCCGATAACACATTTCCTTTAGGAACGATAAAAACCACTACTGACGGTTATAAGTTTATAAAAATCAAAAAACGAGGTTCTAAAAACGAATGCTGGAAACAATACACACATTATTTATGGGAACAAAAGCACGGACCTGTGCCCAAAGGATATTGTTTAATACATTTGAATCAAAACAGGTCAGACTGTAGCGAAGAAAATATAGCATTGGTAAGTCGTAAAGAATTAGTACGTATTAACAAACTTAATTTAACTTCAACTGATCGTAACTTAACTAAAGCAGGAATCAACTTTGTTAAATTATTAAACAAACAAAAAGAAGTTAAGGACAAAATAAATGCTACTAAGTGATACGGTATCTCAACGATACAGATACAACACACAAGGCAAGACACCTACAGAGATACAACAGGAGTTACGACAGCTAGGTGTTAAAGGCTTTGTGGTTAAGATAGCAGGAAACAGAGTGACGATGAAAGTTAGTGAAAACGATATTAAAAAGAACAGGGAGTGTATAAGGAATGGCAACAGATAAACAAGTTGAATACGTTTGTAGTTTGCAAGGACAAACGTCACTTACCGATTATAGTCGTAAAGAAATAAAAGCTATGACGCATAAAGAAGTAAGCAATTTAATAAGTGAATTACAAGATGACATATTATATAACGAGTTAATGAGTTACGGATTACCTAATCAATAAATAAGGAGTGCATTATGAATGGTTAAAATTAAAGTGACAAAGGAATTTGATTTTGCAGAGTTAATAAATTATATCAAAAACACAAGTTATCAACCTAAAGAATATTTAGCGAAAGACGGATCAACAAAGGTTATCGTTGGTAGTTTAGGAAGTATTACGTTTGATAATAAAAATTTTATATACCCTGAAACTAATTTTCGTATAGAAGTCGAAAAAGAAGTTACAGAAAAAACTGAAATTGATAATTTAGTAGAAATAGTTATTATTGATAAAAATATACCACACACTTCAGTTTTCTATAACACTAGCATAAACGAAAGATTGTCTATTACCAGATATAGACCGCAAGTTTTCTATATGTTGAATGATGATTCAACTATAACTCGAATATGGGAAAACGGAAAATTAGTAGATTAAGGAGTGTTTACGATAGACATCAACAACTTATACACATACAAAGCAACATGCACCAATGTTGTTGACGGGGATACTTTGGATATCTTACTGGACTGTGGCTTTGATACCTATGCTAAACGTCGCGTACGTTTGCTAGGTGTCGATACGCCAGAGAGAGGACAAGAGAATTATAAAGAGGCAACAGTATTAACTAGATCATGTGTAGAAAACAAAGATATATACGTTCAGACATACAAGAGCGATGTATTTGGTAGATACCTAGCTAATGTATGGTACGAGGACGGGAAATATTGCTTAAACGATGAGTTAAGAAAAGCAGGGCTTTTGAAAGAGAATTCTAAATGGAATGAGGGATAGGAATGGCAGAAATAACTAAAGAACAATTATTAGAATTTATCAGGAATAAAGACTTAGATTTAGACGAAAGCTATCCGCGTAGTGATTGGTGGAAGTTCAGAGATGAACGTGACTCATACAAGAAACAACGTGATGAACTCATCAATGATATGGCAGAAATTAAAAAGAAGGCAGAGGCGTTTGATGAGATAGATGATTTAATCGTTAACGGGACATTAAAAGATAGAGAACCGGATGCAATATTTCAAAACATCTGTCATGTGATTATAAATTTTAAGGAGCGTGCAGATAATGAAAGATAAAGATTATAAAAGTTTATGGATAAAGTTGAAAGAGAAGAAATTAAAAGAATATGTGGAAGTACATCGCTCAGTAAATCAAATAATAACACCAAACAATCAATATCAGTTGTTTCAAATAGCTAACGCAATGGTAAGTGAAAACGAATTAAATCGAGATTTAAAATACATGGACCAACTAGACGGAACGCATGAGTTTCAAAATTTATTAAGTGATTTGGAGGCTTGCAATGGACAATAGAGAATTTATCCAACGTTGCATAGTATCCTCTACAGCTTTTACAGGACACGACGGGTGTTTGTTAATCAAAGAGCTTAACGAAGTATATCGCAAGGCAGAGTTGTACGACAAAATAGTGGAAAATAATTCAAAGAGTTTAGTAGAAAATGGAGGGATAAGATGAACAGTCTAAAAATTAAACCATGTCCATTTTGCGGTAGCCTACCGAGTATACGATATAGCTTCGATACATTATTAATTGAATGTACTAATAAAAAGTGCAAATTACAACCGTCTACATGGATGCACGTTAATTCCGATAGTGCAGAGAAACTGATAAAAATCTGGAATAAAAGAAAAGATTTGGAGGAACGATAAATGAATGCTGAAAAACATATGCAAATGATGCAGATGTTACAAAATTGCGTAATTGAAAAATATGTATCACACGATGAATACGAAGAATTGGTAGCTAGAGATAAACATGGGAATAAAATGTTTATTAAATTTTATCCGAATGAGGAGGAACAATAAATGAATAAAGAGTTAGAAATTAAATTATTAACAGAAAATGCGACTATGCCGAAGAGAGATAGATTAGATGCTGGGTACGACATCTATTCAGCAGAAACAGTAATACTTGAACCACAGGAGAAAGCAAAGATTAGAACAGACATTGCTGTGAATATTCCAGAGGGGTATGTAGGACTATTAACGTCAAGAAGTGGTGTAAGTAGCAAGACGCATTTAGTGATTGAAACAGGTAAGATCGACGCAGGTTTTCAAGGTAATATGAAGATTAATATTAAGAATGACTATAGTTACTATGAAAAGTCAGAAACAATTTTCTTAAAAGATATAGCTGGAGAAAATATATTTGAAGATGAGCACAATTTATATGAACGAGGTACTTACAAAATCAACAAAGGCGACAAACTCGCACAACTCGTTATCGTACCTATTTGGACACCAAAGTTAAAAGAAGTAGAGGAGTTTAGTTATGTGTCAGAGAGAGGGACAGACGGGTTTGGATCAACAGGGTTCTAAAGACATATTAGAAAAAGTGAAAGAGGTGTTAGGAAAGTGACACAATACTTAATCACAGAGATACGAGATAGTACAGGATATGTTCATAGACATATCAGCAAAGTTAAAGAAAATGAATACATGCGTGTAGTAGAAGCAGATAGTAAAGAAGAGGCTTTGGAAAAACACAAAGTACAAATGCAAGTTGAAGCAATAAAGAAATTCGGTAATTTTCTAAAGGGTTTGACAGATAGATTAAATAAGGAGTGAATAAGTTGATTAAACGCATATTAAAGATATGGTTCACTATCGCTATGTATGAGTTAGGTAAATGGATTGGCAGGGAGTTATATTACAAGTTGACTGCAAACGATGATGTGGAAGTGCCTAAGGACTTTGACGAACACGACCACGTTCATTTGAATGGCATATACGGAGGTTATTAACAATGTGGGGCGTAATAGCAATCATTATATTAGTTTTACTACTATTTGGCTCGATACTTGAACAGAATGATCTAAAACATCAGTTAGAAGTGAAAGATTATGAGATTAAGACCTTGAAAGATAAGTTGGAGAATGGAGGGTAAGTGATGTTTTATAAATCCAAGTGGATTAAATTAAAAACTCTAGTTCTTAGTTTAATTTTGATGATGCAAAACGATAAAGACCGTAGTACCCATGTTAAAATCGGTGAAATTGTAGCTTTAGAAAGTATATTAAGTAAAATGGATGAATATGACGGCGGTAATGATTTTCAAAATTTAAAGTATGAAGAATACAAAAAGCGAATTAATAAAAAAGGAAACTAAAGGAATGGAGGGTAAGTATGATAACGATTGAACGACACGATATAAAGAAACTAGAAGATTATATCAAGAACATAGAGCGTTACAGACGAGAGTTAAAAGTAAGAGAGTATGAATTGTTAGAGAACCACGAACCCGAAAATGTAGGTGCAGGTAAGAGTAATATACCAGGCAATCCTATTGAGAGAGAATCAATTAAGAAGTTAAGCGACAATCGTTATAACAACTTACGCAACATTGTAAAAGGTGTAGATAAACTCATTTATGAATCAGACGAAGATACACAAGACTTAATGCGCTTGAGGTATTGGGAATGTCCTATAGGTTGTAGTGAGTGGGAGGATATAGCTGACTACTTCGGAACAAGTAAGACGAGTATATTAAGACGACGTGACGCGATGATAAATAGATTGGCAGAATTCATAGGTTATGTGTAAGGTGGACTTTTGAAGTGTGTAAGTCCGTTTATAATCGGTGTATTATGATATTGTAAGAATTACCTCACAAGACATAGTGTTTATCCTTTCGCACTATGGTGGGGTATTCAATATCGAAGTGATTGGATAAGTGTTTATCGTCCTTGATTAGACGTTGCACATCCGATTGCTTAACTATCCGTCAGAGTGGCGGGTAGTTTTATTGAATCTTACAACACGGCTTCCGATACGATGATATGAATACTTAACATGTAATTTTTCTCCTCCCTTAATAAGTTATCCGTGAGAACACACGGGTAACTTATTTTTATGTATTGATGTGACATAGAGGTGTGACATGAGTACATAAACTCAAATAAATAACAAAACATAATCATTAGGCACTGTTTACGCAGTGTCTTTTTTAAAAATATAAAGAGTGCATAACGTAAAGTAGGTGGTAATATACGATGACTAACATGCAAAATAACGCAACATTCGGGGCGTACTTAGAATTAACCAAGAAGCAACAAGAATATATACGCTTGAAGAACGAAACAGATTTAGCAGAGGGAGAAATAGCTGCTGAAATTGACGTTAACCGTTCTACTATATCTCGTTGGAAACATAATGATAAATTCAGAGAAGGCTTTAAAGGTTACCAAGCAGAGCATTTGTCTAAGCAGGTACCTAAAGCCTTACAAACGATGATTAACTTATTAGACGCTAAAAGTGAGCTAGTACGCTATCAAGCCTCTAAAGATATATTGGATCGTACAGGTTATACTCCTGTAGAAAGACAACAAATCGAAACGACTGCGACGGTGCATTTCGACGATGATATCAATTAAACTGTCCGAACTGTTACCTAAACACTTTCATAGCTTATGGAAGGCAACTAAGGATAGAGAGAAACTCAACATAGTAGCTAAAGGTGGACGTGGTAGTGGTAAGTCATCTGACATATCTATTATCATTACACAGTTAATCATGCGTTATCCTATGAATGCAGTTGTAGTACGTAAGACAGATAATACATTAGCTACATCAGTGTTTGAACAAATCAAGTGGGCGATAGAAGAACAAAAGGTGTCACACCTGTTCAAAGTTAAAGTGTCGCCAATGGAAATCACATATGTACCCAGAGGGAATCGGATTATCTTTAGAGGGGCACAGAACCCTGAACGATTAAAGTCGTTAAAAGATAGTCGGTTCCCTTTTTCTATCATGTGGATAGAGGAGTTGGCAGAATTTAAGACAGAGGACGAAGTTACAACAATTACTAACTCTATGCTACGTGGTGAATTAGATGACGGATTGTTCTACAAGTTTTTCTTTAGCTACAATCCACCTAAGAGAAAACAATCGTGGGTTAACAAAAAATACGAAACCTCATTCCAACCGGATAATACATTCGTACATCATTCAACGTACTTAGATAACCCTTTTATATCTAAACAGTTTATACAAGAGGCAGAGAGTGCGAAAGAACGTAACGAACAACGTTATCGTTGGGAGTATATGGGGGAAGCGATAGGGAGTGGCGTTGTACCGTTTAACAATTTACAAATAGAAACGATACCCCAAGAAATGATTGACGGTTTTGACAACATAAGGAATGGCCTTGACTTTGGATATGCTGACGATCCGTTAGCGTTTGTCCGTTGGCATTATGATAAAAAGAAACGGGTTATTTACGCTATCGATGAATATTACGGTGTTCAGATTAGTAATAGGCAATATGCAAACGAAATGTGGAAAAGAAAATATCAGTCAGACGACATTTACGCTGACCATGCCGAACCTAAATCAATAGCTGAATTAAAGCAAGAACATGGCATGAAAAAAGTAAGACCGGTTAAAAAAGGACCTGATAGCAGAGAATATGGTGAACAATGGTTATCTGATTTAGAAGCTATCATAATAGATCCAAAACGTACACCGAATATAGCAAGAGAATTTGAAAACATAGATTATCAAACTGATAAAGATGGAGATATTATTCCTAAATTAGAAGATAAAAACGACCATACAATTGACGCCACTAGATACGCCCTAGAGCGTGACATGAGGCAGAATAAACTTAGCATACTTACGTAAACGAGGTGATTAGCATTAACTGGCCATGGGATAAACCATATCACGAACAAGTGGTAGAACAGATTAAACCGAAGTATGAAACACAAGAAGAAATGATATTGCGCTTGGTTAGAGAACATAAAGAGAATATAGACAATATCACAATGGGCGAAAGATATTATAATCATCACCCAGATATATTAGACGCTCCTTTCAAAAGAGATGTGAACGGTGACTATGATGAAACTAAACCAGACTGGCGCATGTACACAAACTACCATCAAAACTTAGTAGACCAGAAAGTAGCTTATGCAGTAGCTAATCCGGTGACATTTGGTGTAGATAACGACAAAGCGTTAAAACAAATACAACATACACTTAATCACAAGTGGGATGACAAGTTAGTAGATATATTAACTGCTGCAAGTAACAAAGGTATCGAATGGGTTCAACCTTATGTAGATGAAGAGGGAGAATTTAAAACGTTTCGTGTGCCTGCAGAACAAGCTATTCCTATTTGGACTAATAAAGAAAGAGATGAACTACAAGCATTTATCCGTGTGTATGAATTAGACGGAGCAGAACGTGTTGAATATTGGACTAAAGATGATGTAACGTTCTATGAGTTGAAAGAAGGACAACTTATCCCTGATTTCTATCGTAGTGATGATCATATACAACCTCATTATTATCAAGGTAATAAATTGATGAGTTGGGGGCGTGTTCCTTTTATTCCGTTCAAGAACAACCCACAAGAAGTATCTGACTTATTCATGTATAAGACAATCATAGACGCGTTAGATAAGCGATTATCTGATACACAAAACACTTTTGATGAATCAGTAGAGTTAATCTATATCTTAAAAGGTTATGAAGGTGAAGATATGAAAGACTTCATGCATAACCTTAAATACTACAAAGCAATTAGTGTTGCAGGGGAAAGTGGTTCCGGTGTAGATACTATCAAAGTAGAAGTGCCTATCGACTCTGTTAAGGAATACACGAAAATGTTACGTGATTACATTATAGAGTTTGGGCAAGGTGTAGACTTCCAACAAGATAAGTTTGGTAATAGCCCTAGTGGTATTGCGCTTAAGTTTATGTACAGTAACTTAGACTTAAAAGCTAATAAATTGAAGAATAAAACACTTACTGCATTACAAGAGTTATTGCAGTACATTATCGACTTCTACAGATTAGATGTGAAAGTGCAAGACATCGAGATTACATTCAACTTCAATGTAATGGTTAATGAGTTAGAAAACTCTCAAATCGCTATGAATTCTACAGGGTTATTATCTAAAGAAACTATTCTTTCTAATCATGCTTGGGTTGAAGATCCTGTAGCTGAAATGGAGAGAATAGAACAAGAAAATATAGAACTCAATCAACAACTCCCTGACATTGAGGAGGGATTGAATGGCGAGCAACAAAGACAATCCGAAAATAACCAACCAGAATGACATCGACAATTACATCGATAAACTGATTAATCAAGCTGACAAAGAAATAGAAACTCTATTTGCTAAACGTTTGAAAGAAATTAAACAGATTATTGCGAATATGTATGAAAAATACGATAGAGATGAACCACAAGTGACGTGGACTGAATTCAATAAATACAACAGGCTCAACAAAGAACTTAATCGTATAGGTCAAATGTTGTCGCAAGACTACAGAGAGGTCGCTAAGGCTATCAAACAGTCGCAACAGAACGTCTATATCGAAAAGTACATGATGAGCCTATTTTTGTATGAAGTAGCAAGTCAAACGTCAATGAACTTTGATATACCTACTTCGCAGACAATACAGACGGCAATTGAACAACCTATTGAGTTTATCAAGTTAGTACCTACACTACAGAAACATCGTGATGATACATTGAAGCGTATTCGTATGCATATCACACAAGGCATTATGAGTGGAGAGGGCTATTCTAAGATAGCTAAAGCGTTAAGAGATGACTTAGGAATGGCAAAGGCTCAATCAGTAAGAGTAGCACGTACAGAAACAGGGCGTGCATTATCACAAGCTGGATTAGATAGCGCAATGGTAGCTAAAGATAACGGACTCGATATGAAGAAACGTTGGTATGCTACTAAAGACACACGCACACGTGATACACATAGACACTTAGACGGCACTTCAGTCGATATTGAAGATAACTTTCATTCTAGTGGTTGTGTAGGTCCTGCACCTAAGTTGTTTGTAGGTGTAGCTAGTGCAAAAGAGAACATCAATTGTCGTTGTAAGTTACTTTATTACATAGACGAAGATGAATTACCTACAACGATGAGAACTAAAGAAGATGGCGTAATACCTTTCACTAACTATAGAGAGTGGGAGAAGAATAAACGGAAAGGTAGTGTCTGATTATGAGCGAAGATAATTTAATTAAGTTATATTTCTTAAAAGATTACATTCTTGTTATTCACTCAGACGGTAGTGAAGAAAGAAGAAAGTATAAAGAAGGTGTTTAGATGGAGTTTAACGTAAAGGTTAATATTGACGCTGATGAAGCAATTGAGAAATTAGAGCGTATCAAACAACTATACGAAGAAATTAATCAATTAAAGAATGATAGACCAGTTGTAAAGGTAGGAATAAGCAACGAAGCTGATACAGAAATAATTAGAAATTATATTAATGAGAAAAATGCTGAAAATGCAAATTTTAACTTATTATAGCTAACACTTAAATGTTGGCTATTTTTTATGCCCAAAATATGCTCAAGGCGTTAAAAGGTGCAAACTCATGGTGGAAAAGACCACCGTAATAAAAAATGTGAGGAGTAGTAATAATGAAAAGAGAATTTTTACGTGGTTTAGGTGTCGAAGAAGATGCTATTCAAAAGATTATCGACGAACATCATGAAGGTTTGCAATCATATAAAGAGAAGGCAGAGAAAGTTGATTCACTAAAAGAACAATTAGACACTGCTAACGAAGAAATTAGAAATCGTGATAATCAAATTGAAGAACTCAAAAATAATGTTGGTGATAACGATGAACTTAAACAAGAGTTAGAAAAATATAAAGAGCAAAACGCCAACTACGATCAAAAACTCAAAGACGTTCAGTTAAATAAAGCTATCGAAGTATCTTTAGCTAAAGAAAAAGCAATTAAACCTGAACAAGTAATCAAACTAATCGATAAAGGTAATTTAGAAGTAGACGACAACGGAAATGTTAAAGGGTTAGATGATTACATGAGTGAGTTTAAAAAAGAGAATGAGCATTTATTTGAACAATCTAAACCAAGTGGACGCACACCGGATGACGGTAAAAACGTAAATGGTGGGATTACACAAGAAGAATTTAACAATATGAGTGTCGCAGAGAGAACTAATCTATTCGTTAACGATAGAAAAACTTACGACACTCTAATAAACAATTAGAAAAGAGGTAATAACATATGGCACAAGGAACAACAACTAAAAGTACACAAATCGTTCCAGAAGTATTAAAACCTATGATGCAAGCAGAATTAGATAAGAAATTGAGATTTGCACAATTTGCAGACATTGACAGTACATTAGTAGGACAACCAGGTGACACTTTAACTTTCCCTGCATTTGTTTACAGTGGTGATGCTACAGTAGTACCTGAAGGACAAAAAATTCCTGTAGACAAAATTGAAACTAACAGACGTGAAGCTAAAATTCATAAAATCGGTAAAGGTACTGATATTACTGATGAAGCTTTATTGTCTGGTTATGGTGACCCTCAAGGAGAAGCAGTACGTCAACACGGTTTAGCTATTGCTAACAAAGTAGATAATGACGTATTAGAAGCTTTACGAGGTACTAAATTAACTGTAAGTGCAGACATCGGCACATTAGCAGGCTTAGAAGCTGCTATTGATACATTTGACGATGAAGATTTAGAACCAATGGTATTATTCATTAATCCTAAAGACGCTGGTAAATTACGTTCTAGCGCTTCAGATAACTTCACTCGCGCTACTGAATTAGGCGATAACATTATCGTTAAAGGTGCGTTTGGCGAAGCGTTAGGTGCTATCATTGTACGTTCTAAGAAATTAGATGAGGGCGAAGCTATTTTAGCTAAACGTGGTGCAGTTAAATTAATCACTAAACGTGATTTCTTCTTAGAAACTGACCGTGATCCTTCAACTAAAACAACTGCTTTATACAGTGATAAACATTATGTAGCATACTTATATGATGAATCTAAAGCAGTTAAGGTTACTAAAGGCGCAGGAACTACAGACTCAGGCGCATAAAAGGAGGTAGTGACGTATGTATAAAGTAATCGAATACTTCACAGACTTACAAGATGACAACTACGAATATAACGTTGGAGATACGTTCCCTCGTAAAGGTTTAAATGTAAGTGATGAACGATTAGTCGAACTATCCACAAAAGAGAACCGTCAAAACAAGCCCCTTATTAAGCGTGTAGAGAGCGATAAAGACTTAAAAAGTATGAAAGTATCAGAATTAAGAGAACTCGCTAAAGAACGTGAAATAGAGGGCTTTTCTAGTATGAAAAAAGATGAACTCATTGAAGCATTAGGAAGTGTTGAGTAATGAACGCACAAGACGTTAAATTATTAAACAATCTCTCGCTCGATGACACTTCAAATGACGAAACAATCGAATTACTTATTGAAAAGTATCTGAATGTAGCTGAAGAATATTGTAATCAAACATTCAATAGGAAGTCATTACCTAGTAATGTAGAGAAATTCATTGCTAACTGTATTAAACAAGGTACGACTAGCAATATTTCTTCACGTACTATGGGTACTGTGAGCTACACTTTCGTTACTGATCTACCTAAGGAAACATACGGTTACCTTAAACCATTTAGACGCTTACGTTGGACTGGTTATCATGTTTAATCCATTAAATGAGTTTCCTCATACAATCGAATTAGGCTCAAGAGAGGTTGTAGGAGAGTATCCACGTGAACAAGAGCGCTTTAAGAGCGAAAAAACAATACAAGGATTTATGGATACGCCTACTTCATCTGAACAACTCAAGTTTCATCAAATGAACCAATCATACGACAGAAACCTATATACGCCGTACAGCCTGCCAATAACTAACACAAACTTATTTAAATACAACGGTAAAACTTACGAAGTAGTAGGAGAACCTGTCGACCAAGGCGGGCAACAAGAAATCAACTTAACAAGATTGAGAGAATGTCCTATTGGCTAAGGTTAAATACGGAAATTGGGATTTAGTTAAGGAGCTTGAGGAGTTCGAAAAAGAAACGATTAGATGGGCTAAAAAAGGTATAGCCAAGACAACAACTATTATTCACAATTCAATAGTTAGTAACATGCCTGTTGACACCGGTTATCTTAGAGAAAGTGTTTCTATGGACTTTAAGAAGGGCGGATTAACAGGCGTTATTAATATCGGCAGTGAGTACGCGATAAAACGTATGTCGCAATTACTGGTAACAGTAATTTAAAAATCGAGCAAAATCGGTGGAAGTCTTTAAATATAAAGTTGTATGTTAATTACGGTACAGGTATAATGTATATGAGGTGGTTATATTTGGAACGTAATGATAAAGGGCAATTTGTAAAAGGTATGAACATCAAAGATAAAACGAACGAGAGGTTCGGAAGATTAACAGTCATTGGAATGTCGGATAAAAAATCTGGCAGAAAAACCTATTGGAATTGTCTGTGTGACTGTGGGAATAAAGTAACTGTGAGAAGTGATTCTTTAGGTACCACTAAATCATGTGGCTGTTTAAAAAAAGTGAAAGCTCCACTTAATCTAGGAAAAACTAATTTACATGGTTTAACTAAGCATCCAGTATACGGAAGATGGAATGCTATGATAAATAGATGTGAAAATCCTAACACATTAGCCTATAAAAATTACGGCGAACGTGGTATTAAAGTATGCGACGAATGGCACAATCTGAAAGAATTTATTCGTTGGAGCGAAGAAAATGGTTTTAGTGATAAATTAACTTTAGAAAGAATAGATGTTAATGGCAACTATGAACCGAAAAATTGTAAATGGATACCTATGGAAGAACAACATTATAATAAACGCACTTCTGTTTATCACACGTATAATGGAGTTACAAAAACTACAATGCAATGGGCTCATGAATTAAATATACCTTTACACAAAGTGTCAAACTACAAGAAAAACAATATACATTTTGTAGATTTGATTAGAGAATATAAAGACAACACCGAGGTAACTTAATAGATTGCGGAAGGCTATTAAGCACCGTAGAGCGTACCAGTTGAATAAATATAATACTGGCAAGAGTGTTCGACAACCAATAAAGGTTGTCTTTTTTATTGGTTGAAAATGTACGCCGAACTTACAGGCGACTGTAAGAAGTAAAGGATAAAAAGCCTTTACGATAACAAGATGATACGTCAACTACGGTACAGGGATATACGCAGTCGGTCCGGGTGGTAGTCGTGCAAAGAATATCCCGTGGCGTTACAAAGACGCAGACGGACATTGGCACACAACTAAAGGGCAACATGCACAACCCTTTTGGGAACCAGCAATTGATGAAGGTAGAGCGTTTTTCAACAAGTATTTTTCATAAGGTGGTTAAGATATGTGGGTATCAGTAGAACGGTATCTGTTTAACAAGATATATAACAAATTAAAGAGCAACCCTATCGTCAGTAAACAACTAGGCGGTAGGGTTTTTGATTGCGTTCAAAAAGACGCTGTTTACCCATATATCGTTGTGGGTGAAACAAACGTCACTAATAAAGAGACAACGACAAGTATGTTTGAAGATGTAGGCGTTACATTGCATGTTTATAGCCAAGCTAGAAATAGAGATGAAGCCTCACAAATCATCCAATACTTAGGTTTTGTACTTAACTCTGAAATAGAAATAAATAACTATTCATTTATAAAAAGTCGAATTGATACACAAGAAGTGATTACTGATATTGATCAGTACACAAAGCACGGTATCATTCGGCTTATTTTTAAATACAGACACAATACTTTACAAAGGAGTGTAACGAATGGCGCAGAATAAATACATTGCAGCGTTACAAATCGCTGACAAAGTTTTAGCAAGTCAGTTAAAAGAAGAAGATGCTATTCTGTTAGCTAGTTTAGCTGAAGGTGGACACACAATCAGTAATGACTTAGCTGAAATGATTACAGGTGGCAAAAAAGACTATGGTCGTAACTCTGTAGAAGAAGAAATCAAGTTAACTGTCGACCGTGTTCCTGGCGACAAAGGTCAAGAAGCTTTAAAAGAGTCAGTTAAAAACTTCAAGCAGTTACGTTTATGGATTTGGGAAGTTAAAAAACGTGATGGTAAACATCACGGTACTTTCGCTTATGTAATTGTAGAAGAGCACGAATGGTCATTTGATGATGAGGATGACAAAATCGAAATCACTGCAAAAGTTAAATTTAACAGTGCTGACGGTTCTGTTGATTCATTACCACCAGAATGGCTTAATCCTAGTGCTGCTGCTCCTACAGTTGAATGGGAAGATATGGGAGCTTATACAGACTCATACGAAAACCGTACACCTAGTGCTGGTGCATAACTTTACGAGGGCATTAAGCCCTCTATTTTTTTGTAAAAAATAACAGAAAGAGGTTAAAGAATGACTGAAAATACAATCAATCCTATTACTACATTAGAATTCAACGGAGAAGAAGTAGAAGCAAAAGCTACTTTCTTATTTGATAAAACTGCTAAAAAGTTTGCTAAAGATGAGCAAGATGAAAACGGTAAAACTACTAAAGTATCTGGTTTTAATGCTATCTATAACGGTATTTTAGAACGTGATCCAATCGCAATTGCAGACTTTTGGGAATGTGCAACAGCTTATTTAGGTAAAAACGCACCTAAACGCGAAGATATCGAACAAACACTAATGGAAATTATTGACGAAAAAGAAGATTCTATTGAATTATTACAAGGTGCTTTACAAGTATTAAATCATAGTGGTTTTTTCAAACAAAAATCTCGTCTGTTCTGGACACAAATGAACTCAGCACCGTCTATGGTCAAAGAAGAAGAGAAAGAGTCTACGAAGAACGGTATCGAGTTCATGAAGAACAACTACAAAGAAATCATGGGCGAGCTACCGTACTAGATTATTCAGAAATACGGCAGATAACCAGTCAATACATAGGCTATCTCCCTTATGATGAATTAATGAGTTTGACGCCTAATGAATGGAAAGACTGGGTTATCGGTCGCAGATTGGCGTTACTTGATGAACAAGAAAATTTATTGTTTGGTGCTCAAGCTAATAGTATTGCACAAGCTGGTAAGTCGTTAAAAGGACTGCAAAAAAAGTTAGAACGTGAAAGATATGAAGTGCGTGGACAATCAGAAGAATACGAACGTATGAAAGAACGTAAGTTAGCACAAAACAAACGAAACAGAGCAGTTCAGAAACAAGGTACACGACGCTTTATGAATTCATTACGTAATACTAGTCAAAGAGGAGGTTAGCCATGAACAAAAACTTTATGGCTCGTATATCGGCGATTATTACTGATTTCCAACGGAATATCAGAAAAGCTCAACGTATGGCTAAAACTGAAATACCTGACGAGATTGAAACACAAGTCGATGCGAATATCAGCAAGTTTAAACGAGCCTTAAACACTGCAAAAGCAATGGCTCAACGTTGGCGTGGACACACCGTTGAAATAGACGGTAACAACAACCCTATCAAACGAGCAATTGCAGTAGTTAGAGAAAAGTTACAACAATTAAGAGATAAAGAAGTAGATATTAAAGGTAACAACAACCCCTTAAAACGTTCAGTATTAGGTGCTAAAGCTATGCTTGCAACCTTACATGATAAAACAGTAAAAGTTAACTTTGATACAAGGGGAATGACAAGAGCTCAAGTATTAACTAGAGCTTTAAGTCAGTCTTTAGATGAATACGGCGACAAAATGGATAGATTAGCTACTCGTATTCGTACATTTGGTACTGTGTTTGGACAACAAATCAAAGGTGTGCTAATCGCTAGTTTTCAAGGCCTTATTCCTATTATAGCTGGATTAGTACCTGCAATCATGGCAGTAGCTAACGCATTAGGTGTAGTTGCTGGTGGTGCATTAGGTGTAGCTGGTGCATTTGGTATTGCTGCAAGTGGTGCATTTGCATTTGGTGCTATGGCAGTAAGTGCAATTAAAATGTTGAACGACGGAACATTACAAGCCACTGCACAAACAAGAAGATACCAAGCGTCTTTAGAACAAGTTAAGTCAACTTGGGAAGGTATTATCAAACAAAATCAAGCTCAAATATTTAATACGTTATCTAACGCTTTAGATACAGTTAACGTAGCTTTAGGACGTATGAAACCATTCTTAGCAGGTATCTCTAAAGGAATGGAACAAGCGTCACAGAGCGTCTTAAAATGGGCTCAAAACAGTCAAACTGCGAGTAAGTTCTTTAACATGATGAATACAACAGGTGTTAAGACATTCAACACATTATTAAGTGCTGCAGGACGTTTTGGTGACGGACTTATTAATGTATTCACTCAATTAGGTCCACTATTCTTATGGACTGCTAAAGGCTTAGATAATCTAGGTAAAAAGTTCCAAAACTGGGCTAACAGTGTAGCAGGTCAGAACGCTATTAAGTCGTTTATTGAATACACTAAAACTAATTTACCTAAAATAGGTCAAATATTTGGCAATGTATTCATGGGTATTGGTAACTTGATGAAAGCATTTGCTCAAAACAGCTCTAATATCTTTGATTGGCTAGTTAAAATGACTGCTAAGTTTAGAGAATGGTCTGAACAAGTTGGTAAATCTGAAGGATTTAAAAAGTTTGTTCAGTATGTACAAGAGAATGGTCCAGTCATTATGGATCTAATCGGTAATATCGTAAGAGTTTTGGTTGCATTCGGCACTGCAATGGCGCCAATAGCAAGTGTGATATTAAAAGTAGTAACAGCATTAGCTGGTTTCATAGCTAAGTTGTTTGAAACACACCCAGCTATAGCTCGAATGGTTGGTATAGGTATGATACTCGGTGGTATGTTGTGGGCTTTACTAGCACCAATCATCGCAGTAAGTACAATGCTATCTAATGTGTTCGGTGTAGGTTTAATCCAAGCTATCGGTAAAATGTTAGCTTTTGCTAGAAACACTCAAATACTTAGAAGCGCGTTAAACCTAGTGAAAATCGCATTTAGACTTCTCATGAGCCCTATTAGTACAATTATGCGTATCTTACCTATGTTAAGTGGTGCATTCCAAGCGTTAGGTGTAGCTATAGGTGCGATTTCATGGCCTGTATTGGCTATCATAGGCGTTATCGTTGCTTTAATAGGTATTATTGTTTGGTTATGGAAAACGAACGAGAATTTCAGAAAAACTTGTGTTGAAGCTTGGAACACAATTAAAGATACGATAATGAACGCTGTAAAAACAGTGATTAACTGGTTTAATCAGTTCAGAGCGTCTATCGAACAAACGCTACAACCAATTATGCCTATCTTACAAATGTTAGGACAAGTTGCAAACCAAGTTCTCGGCTTCTTATTCATCAGCCTTATCAATGGTTTAGTAACTGCTTTCCAATCTCTTTGGACTGTGATTTCAGTAGTATTCACTGCGATAGGTGGAATACTACAAGCTGCTACGCAATTGATTTTCGGTTTGTTTACTGCATTAATACAGCTCCTTACCGGAGATTTTTCTGGCGCTTGGCAAACATTACAAACTACGATTTCTAATGTAATGAGTACGATTTGGAATACCATATTGTCAATTTGGGGCCAAATTTCTAACTTCATATTCAATGTTTTGAACAGAATACTTGGTACTAATATTACAAGTTGGAACCAAATTTGGTCTGCGATTTCAGGTGCAGTTACTAGAATATGGAATACAGTATCAAGTTGGTTTTCACGTGTAGTTTCAACTGTTGCTCAAAAAATGATGCAAGCATTAAGTCGCATCATTTCTGGTGGTGCTCGTTGGGTTTCAAGTATCATTTCTGCGATGAGTAGATTTGTTCAAGGCGTGGTTAGTGGTTTTGTTAGAGTTGTATCACAAGTGGCTTCTGGTATGGGTAGAGCTGTTTCCAAAGTCAGAAGTTTCTTCGGAAAAATGGTATCTGCAGGATTGCATATTGCTTCAGGTATTGCACGAGGTATTGCGAATGGCGCAAGTAGAGTTATAAATGCTGCTGCAAACATCGCTAAAAAAGCAGTTAGTGCAGCTAAAAACGTACTAGGTATTCACTCACCTTCACGTGTGTTCAGAGGTATAGGCGGATATATTTCTCAAGGTTTAGGTATTGGTATTATGGAACAAAGCAATAGTGCTATTAATGCCAGTCGTCGTTTAGCGAAAGATGTAACTAACGCATTTAGCCCTGATTTAAACACTGATTTAACATCAGACTTAACAGGTGGATTAAATAGCGATGTGAACGCACATATGAGTAAAGACGTACGTCATAGCATGCAAGAGAACAATAAACCTATCGTTAATGTGACTGTTCGTAATGAGTCAGATATACCGGCCATTAAATCTTACATTGAAGATTCCAACTCAAAAGACGCAAGTTTCGGATTATTTTAAAGGAGTGATTGTTAATTGATATTACATGATGTTGAAGTTTACAAAAATAAAGAACGTTTACGTATTAGTAACAATCGCTTTACTGGTACTGCGTTGAGAGTTGTTTCTTATGATGTAAAAGGAGCAGGGTATGAACGTAAGTTTGACGAAATTGATCGTGTTAACGGTAGATTTCACAACGCTACTAAAGAAGAAAAGAAAAGTATATCTATGACTGTTAGGTACGATGTAGAAAAGATAGCTTATGCTTCTCATTTAAAAGCGAACATACAAGCTATGCTAAGAGGTCATTTTTATCTTAGAGAATTAGCAGCATCCGAAAGTGAAATTAAATTTGAGAATATATTCGAACCTAAGGAACAATCTTTTGAACTAGAATATGTTGACGGTAGGCAGATACTTGTTGGCTTAGTTAATGAAGTGTCATTCGATACTACTAAAACGTCAGGTGAATTCACACTAGATTTCGAAACGATTGAATTACCATACTTTGAGAGTATTGGGTATAGTACAGATTTAGAAAAAGAGAGTGGTAATTTGAATAAATGGGGTATTCCAGACAAAAACCCGTTCAACACATCTCATAAAGAACGTAGATACACATTCTATGATACTAAAGTGGGCGATGTATATTACGGTGGTACAGCTGAAATAAATCAATTTAACCAAGATAGTGTTGTAGAAATGGTTCTAGGAGAAAACGTTAGCAAAAAAGATAGTGACGGTTTCAACTTCTACATGACACATAGCGACATTATGAAAATAAGTGGTTTAGAGTTGAAAGCAGGAGATGTTATAAAATTTGACGGTATCCATGTATATCGTAATAACTTACGTATTGATGATTACAACAAGACAAAACAACAACCTGTATTAATGCCTGGTTGGAACACTTTCCATACTACTAAGAAACTTCAAAAAATCACGTTTAAACACAAAAGATATTACTTGTAAGGAGGTTGCTTAATTGCCAATATTATTAAAAACGTTACAGGGCATTGGGCAATCCCTACCTGTAGAAACAAAATTAAACGAGAAATTAAATGAAGATGGCTCCTTAGAAATAGAAATGGTAGAAAACAAAGCTACATTTGACGCTATAGGGGCTATTACTAAAATGTGGACGATTACAGGCGTTGGTGGTGCTGATGATCTAAACGAATACCGTATCGTTATGTTAGACAAAACAACTGTAGGTCAAAAGGAAAAGTTAACAATCAAAGCGCGTCCTGTCGAATTAGATGACCTAAACAATTTAAGAGTGTACGAAGTATATAACGGTAGTTTTACAGGAAAAAGTTACTTTGATTTAGTTTTTAAAGATACCGGTTATAAGTATGAATTACACGCTAAGGTTTCATCTTCCAAGTTTGAAAATCTAGGTAACCACGATACCAATTTAGAATTATTTAAAAAGGGTTTGGAAAGATATAATCTAGAATACGAATATAACGCTAAAACAAAAACGTTTCATTTATATGATATTGTTCAAAGAAAAGCTAACTATTACATTAAAGCAGGTGTCAATGCTAATAATGTAAAAGTCCAAGAAGACGCTTCTAAATGTTATACCTACATCAGAGGTTATGGTGGTTTTGACGATCAACAAACTTTTAACGAAGCTAGCTTGCAATATGAGTACACACACCCTTTAGCTGACCTTATAGGCAAACGACACGCGCCACCTGTTGTAGATGGACGTATGACAAAGGGAGATACACTCAAAAAAGCTATGGAGCTAGTTATACAAGAAAGTTTAAAAACATCTGTAACCCTAGACTTCATATCTTTACAAAAACATTTTAAAGAAGCAGTACCTAGAGTTGGAGATATTGTGAATGTAGTTGACGATTTAATAGGGTTAAATGAATTTGTTAGAATTATCGAAATTACTACTCATAGAGATATTTACAATAAAATTATCAAGCAAGACGTAGTACTTGGGGAATTTAGATTACAAGATAGATATATGAAAGCAGTAAATACTGCTGCAAATTATGTTAAAGCTATTAAATCTAACAAATCTGATCCTGCGAAAGATTTACGGTCAATGCAAGCACAAACACAAGCTAACACTAAAACGACACAAGATTTACAAAAGAAAACCGATGACATTAAAAAGAGATTAGAAAGCGCACATGCTAAAAGTGTTACAACTGCAAATGGTACGATTGTTCACGACTTTACACCTAAGTCTAAAATTAGGAAAGTTAAAACAATAGGTACTATTGGAGATTCTGTAGCTAAAGGTACTGGTGCTAAAACTAACTTTACGCAAATGTTAGCTAAGAAGATAAAAGCTAAATCAACAAACTTAGCTGTTAGTGGTGCGACAATGAGCACAAACAAAGATAATAGCATTTATGAACAAGCAACTAAAATTAAAGGTGATTTAATCATTGTTCAAGGTACAGATGATGATTGGACAAATGATATTAAGATAGGCACTGATAAAACGGACATTAAAACGTTTTACGGTGCCTTTTATAGTGCCATTTCTAAAATTAAGAGTAATAACCCTAAATCAAAAATAATCGTCATGACACCTACAAAACAGTGTTATATAAAAGACGGTAAGGTTGTCCGAAAAGACACCACTAAGAACGATTTAGGTTACACGTTAGCTGACTATGTAGACATTCAAATAGATGCTTGTAACGAGTTAGATATACCTGTGTATGATGCTTTTCACTCAACACAATTCAAACCCAATATACCTTCATACAGAAAATCGAGTATGCCTGACGGTGTACACCCTAATGAAAAAGGACACGAAGTCATTATGTATGAACTAGTTAAAAACTTTTACGGTTTTTATGGCTAAGGAGGTCAAAAACTTTGAAATTAGACAATTTAATTACGAAACTTCACTCGTACTTTAGTCAAAAGTTTGTAAGTCAACTTGAGAATAACTTCGAACAAATAAAATACTGGACTAATAAAAGTGATGATAGCTTTAACGAACATTTAACCACTCAAAAAAATGCACATACAACTGAACAAATCAAACACAAAACTACAAAAGGCCAAGACGTTGTCTTATCCAATCATGAAAACTTTCAAGATGAACTCATTGAACATCTTGTGTTAGGTCATAATGGCGACGGTAACAATGAATTAAAAGCAAGTCATACATCAATGGACGCTCAAAGTTTCGATTCTTTACATCAACGTCTATATCACGACTTTTTAAGAGAAAGTAATGCTAGAGAAGAACTAAGAGCCGACTTAACTAAGAAAATACAACGTATTGTTAACGTTGATGACTTTGGCGGAGATCCTACAGGTCAAAAGGACAGTACGAAAGCTTTCCAAGACGCATTAGGTAACGGCAATGTACAGGTAACTATGAGTGGTGGTACTTACCTTACAACAGGTATTAAAATGCCTAACAACTCTCGTTTGGTAGGACAAGGTAAAGACATTACTACAATTAAGTTTATGGACGAAACACCTGCAGAAAATATTGGTATCACTAACTTAAAAATGAGTGGTGGAGCTGAAAACATTTCATTAGAAAGTTTTTCGTTCAACGGGAATAAGTTTAGACAAAATAAAACACTTAAAGCTACCGGTGGTTCTCGTTCATCTAACATTAGATTTGCGGGTGTAACTAATGGATATATCTATAACGTTAAATCATATGACGCTTTACTACATTGTATCGATGTAACATATGCAAATGACAATTATTACTACGAGGGCGATGGTAATCGCGTCCCTTATTCGTTAGAAAGCAAACACATATTTATCGATAATTGTGAGGTATATGGTTGCGGAGATGACGGTATCACTACCCACCATTCTCGTTACATCACAATTTCAAATTCCTATGCACACACTCCAACTGGTGGAAGCAATAATAACGGTATAGAAATTGATGATGGCTCACAATATGTATTCTTATCAAACAATAGAACCAAAGGTAACTTCGGTGGTTTAGAAATCAAAGCACACAGTAACGCAAGTGCTGCAAGTGGTGTGTTCGTTAACGGTCACATATCAATCGGAGATACAAGAGCTTACAACATTCGACACATCGGTCACCATAGAGCTAAAACGGACAATAAAAGTTTGACTGCTTATGACGTGGCGCTAAATAATTGCTTAGCTTTAAACCCTAAATACAATGGTGTGTATCCAGGCTCAACACCTAGAGCATTATTAATCAGTGCTTATAAAAATGTATCAGTCAATAATTTCACTGCAATTGGTGATGATGATTTCGGAAAATTAGAAGATGGAAAACTAGACAAAAAACAACCTGCTATTGCTGTTCAATTCATGGCAGAAAACATCTCACTCAACAATATCAATGTTAGAAACTTTAAAAATGCAGATGTTGATATTAGATTGTTCGGCGGAAGTAATAGACCGTCAAGAGTATCACTTAACAATATCAATATTTGGAATTCATCAAATAACATCGGTATTGGCGTAGGTGGAAGTATTAACGATACTAAAATCACTAACTGCAACTTACATGGTAATGGTTCAGGTATCGGATTACGATTAACTAACAACCATGCAATAGTCAATGGTGTTACATCAGACAACTATTCCACACCAGCTTGGATAGCAGGTGAAAAATATGACACTGCACCTACAGTTGGAAAAGGTGGTGCAAGTATCGCAACCACTGGTAGTGCAGGTGTAGCAAATACAAGCGCAGTTATTGCGTCAACAGGTGGTTCAAAAGCATATAGTAGTCGTAGTTTCGTTTTAGGTTCAGGTGCTAAATCTAAAGCTTATGGATCTCGTAGTGGTATTATCAACGCACTTAATTCCGAAACAGATAAGTCAGGACATACGCAACTAATCCTTAATAGTAACAGGGTTAAATCTCCAGGAAACTATCATGTCGTTGGTGGTTATGGCTCAAAAGGTGGTCCTTCAACTTCAAATATTAAGTTTGATTTAAGCACATACTCTGGAAACCTTACTTTAGCAGGTCAACTTAAACAAGATAGCGCCGATATCGCAGAGTTATTTGAGTCACAAAATGGTTTAGCAATTGATTTAGGAACTATCGTTACTTTAGACGGAGATAAAATAAGAAAAGCACAACCTAGCGACGAGCCTATTGGTGTTATTTCTGGCACTGCTGCATTAGTTGCTAATGAAAAAACATTCCACCATAAAGACAGATTCTTAAAGAACGAATACGGTGTAACGATTACAAACAGAAAACAAGTTGAGTTTGTAGACGATGAGGGCAACGTTTCGTTCGAATGGCGTGATGTACCAGTAGAAAACCCTGATTATGACGATAGCATTATTTACGAATCTCGTTCAGAAAGACCTGAATGGAATGTAGTCGGATTATTAGGCCAAATCTACACAAACATTGAAAAAGACGTTATACCAGGTGACTATATCAATGGTAGAGCAGGTGTGGGTTACAAAGATAATGTAAATGGTAAAGGTAGAGTCATGAAGATAACTTCTGAATACACTGAAGAACGTGGCTGTGCAATAGCATTAGTATTGTGGGGTGCTAAATAATGGAATTAGAAAAAGTAGGTAAACTCGATTTAAATGAAGAACCATATTTACAACCGATATCTAATAGAGGTATCGGTTTTTATAATCTCGATAAAAACACCGCTAAATTTCAATTTGTAGTACAAAAAGATAACAAACCTTTGTTAATCAGTGACAAAAACGTTAAGGGTTATGCTTTCTTTAAAGCTACAAACGGAACAGAAGAAAAACGACCTAGTACATCAGGTGTATTAGACGTAGAATTCATTGATCCGATGAAAGGATTGATAGGTGTTACGGTGCCTCAATGGTTTTTAAAAAACGTTGTCGATTCTGAAGTGTTGGGTGAAATTTACTTATCACTCAATGATGTAAACAATGTAGGAAAAGACGACACTGTTGTATTAGGTACTTTTAAATTTACAGTACGTGATAGTCTTATTAATCAAATAGAAAGTGATATCAAAGTATCTTACATTCGTATGTTTGATGACTTACGCACAGAATTAGAAAAGAAAGTGCAACAACTCAAACAAGATATAGGCGATACACAAACGCTGATTGAATCTATTAAGCAAACAGCTGAAGAATATCTCGTTAAAATAAACAAGGCTCAAGCAGACGCTCTTATTGCCATTACAGACGCGTTACTTACTTCTAATCAAAGTATCGATTTAGAAAGAGAAGAAGCTTTAAGACAAATAGATGCTAAACGTGACGCTATCAAGACAGATTATGATTTGGCTTCTGATACGTTCAAAAAAACTTATGATAGCAATGTAGACGCTTTTAATACAAATGTTAATCAGGCTAACACAACAATTGACGAAAAACTACAAACATTCAACGAAACTCTTGAAAGAGATGGTTTTACTACCCCTGAATATGTAGAAAATAAGTTTACAGAAAAGAATTGGCAAAAATTTAAATTAACAAATGATGATGGCACTAATTTTTATGATGCTAACCTACAAATAGATTTCGATAATAACGAACAATTAATGTCTTTACCGATAGGAACTAGATATGTTGTTCTTACTTTGAACAACCCAGCTGGAACAAATAATAATGGGTGGTTAACAAAGTACAAAAGAAATGGAGATGCTATCTTAATACAATACCAACCTTACAATTCAACTGTAATCTACCAAAAAAGATTTTATAAGAGTTGGAGCAAATGGGAACGTGTTGGTTCAGATGTTGTAGATACTGGTTGGATTGATTTACAACTAGTGAACAGTGCGTCACCTCATAACGACTTAGTTTCCAAAGGTGGATTTACTAGTGCGTACAGAACAATCACACAAAATGGAGTTACTAAGAAAATGTTACGCATTAATGCTACAACGATTAAACATGGACAGACCATTGCACTTTTACCTAAAGAATTTGTCAAAAACTTAATGTTTTTCTCAATAAGTGCTCCTAGAAATAAAAATAACGGACGTATTTCGTTGAACACATCAGGAACAGTGAATTTTGACGCTACTGTAGATCCATCAGCGTGGACTGATACAGATTACATTTACGGTCAATATGAATGGACGGAGTGATAAAGTGAAAGTAGTTTATTTGTGGAAAAATGGACAAGCAATTATTGTTCACAAAAATGAAGAAGATGAATATGTTTATCCTGATGAAAAATGGACAGAGAACCAACCTCCTCAAGGTATCATCTTACCTTGCTATTATGACGGTAAACAATGGGTTGGACAAACCCAAGATGAGCTAGAAAAGATGTTGCCTGAAGTAGAAATTCCTGTTGATGACAAAGATATTGCTATAGCTAAATTAACTAGCTTAGTTGTCGATTTACAAGAAGAAGTTATGAGTTTGAAGCAGAACATCGCACTAATAACTGAAGAACAAGCAAATCAAAAATTGGGGGAAGCATAATATGGACAAAGTAGTAATCGATTTATATAAGAAGAAATTATACACTGACGAAACTTTCAAAAAGTTTGTTAGAGTTGGTTGGATTACTCCGGAGCAATTTAAAGAAACTACAGGTAAAGATTACGAACCGCAAGTTAAATAACTTGTGGTTTTTATTTTAAGTGAAGTAGGTGTATTAACCTTGAAGAAAATAAACACATCAGACTTAATGTCCAACCTTTTACTTTTATTGTTAGCTGTTACAGGTGGAATAAGAAGCTTAGAGTGGATTGATAAAACGGTAGATGAACTAGAAAAAATATCTCCTTTGTATACCAAAATAAGTCTTTATTTTGACATTCAGACTATGGGTTGGTTTATGTTAATAGGTTCATTCATTCTTATTGCAGCGATGTTCTTAGATGGTAAAGCATATGCTATATTCATCGTTTTAGGTAATAGTTTAAGTGGTTTCATCCATATACTTTTCGGTTTATTGTCAGTAAGTGGTGCAGAGATGTTCACGACCTATTACATTAATTTGAGTGTTGGTATCATACAAATCATCTTGGTTGCAATTGGAGTTTTGATTTTATGCAAAAAACAATAGAAGAACAAAGAATTACTAGCTTAGAAAAACGTATGGATAAAGCCGAAACTAATATAGATAAAACGACTGAAAAGTTATACAAAGTTGATGAAAAACATGACGATAGATATACGGAAACGATACAAGTTATTACAGAATTAAAAGGTACATCTGCTAACACTGAAAAAAATACGGATAGAATGGCGAATAGCATAGAAGGACTTGTGAAAGAGTTGAGGCAATCAAATTCTAATACAAATAGGCGTTTTGAAGAAGTTAACGAAGAAGTAAGGGATATCAGAAAAACATTAGATAGCAAGATTGAAGATAAGCAATTTATATTGGAAGAAAGGAAATTATCTAATAAAACTTTAGGCGCTATACTTGTAGGTGCATTCGCACTATTAGAAACACTAAGTAAAGTAATTGCCCCTTTGCTATTTGGAAACTAAGTCGGTACTTATGTATCGACTTTTTATTATGCCAGAAATGAGGTGGATATATGGGATTACCTAGCCCTAAAAAAAGAAAACCTACTGCTTCGGAAGTTGCAGCATGGGCAAAAAGGATGATTGGCAGAAGAGTTGATGTAGATGGTTATTATGGCGCCCAGTGTTGGGACCTACCAAACTACATTTTCAATAGATATTGGCATTTTAAAACAACAGGAAATGCGATTGCTATGGCATGGTATAGATACCCTAAAGGCTTCAAATTTTATAGAAACACTAGAAACTTTGTTCCGAAACCTGGTGACATGGCAGTTTGGGGAAAGGGCTCCTTTAATAACGGTGTTGGTCATACTGCTGTTGTCATAGGTCCGTCTACCAAAAGTTACTTTACTAGTGTGGATCAAAATTGGATTGGTGCAAATAGTTATACAGGCTCACCTGGCGCGAAAATTAAACATAGTTATAACGGTATAAGCGGATTTGTCAGACCTCCCTACCACGCAGAAACTAAGAAACCATCGAAACCAAGTAGTACACCGTCCAAACCTTCTAATGACAACACTTCTAAAAACACAAAAGAACAAACAAAACCTATAACTAAAGAGATTACCAAAGTTTCCTATACATCATTCGCATACGATTTAGACGATGATTTGGAATATATTTATCATTATATGGTTGAAGGGCAAAAGTTGATAGGGAAGGTAAAAGGTATATATATCAAAGAGAGTACACATATGCGTTCTGTTGAAGAATTGTATTTACAACGTAATAAATATGTGAATGAAGATGAATACCCTCATGTATATATTGACCGTGAGCGTGTATGGACACCTAGACCTGATTCAGAAGAAGCACCAGAACATCCAGGTTGGCTTGTTATGGAAGTTTGCGGAGGACAAACGGATAGTAAACGCCAATTCATGCTCAATCAAATCAGAGCGTTAATCTACGGCGTTTGGTTACTAAGTTGGAGTAAGGTAAAACTATCTGAATCATCAATCAAAGCAGACCCTAATATATGGCGTTCTATGAAAGATTTAATTAATTACGACTTAATCAAAAACGGTATTCCTGATGAAAGTAAATATAAAGAAGTTGAAAAGAAAATAATAGGTTTATATTTAAAAAGAGATAAATTACTCACAGAAACGATTACCACAACAACTACAAAGACAACCATAAAGATTAAACCTAAAACTTCGGTCGATAACCCTGAACAGAACGACAAACCGACAGACAAAAAAAGCAAAACAACAAACAGAACTTCGAATAAACCTCGTGTAGTTGTAGAGAAAAGTAAATATACTTTCCAACAAGCACTGAACGCGCAAATGGCACATGGTATGCCTCAAAAATCTTACAGTTGGGGTTGGGGCAATGCTTCTAGGTCACAAACAAGTAAGTATATGAACCCTAACACTATATGGAATAGTTCAGTACAAAGGTATCAAATGTTGGATTTAGGTAAGTATCAAGGTATACCAGTAAGTAAGTTGAATAAGATACTTAAAGGTAAAGGTACTTTATCCGGTCAAGGTAAAGCTTTCGCAGACGGTTGTAAGAAATACAACGTAAATGAAATATACTTAATTGCTCACGCATTCTTAGAAAGTGGATATGGCCGTAGTAACTTTGCCAGTGGACGTTATGGTATTTACAATTACTTTGGTATTGCAGCATATGACAATAACCCTAATGCTTCCATAGCTTACGCTAGAAGACAAGGTTGGACGAGTCCACGTAATGGTATTATAGGTGGGGCTAAGTTCGTTAGAAAACAATTCTTTAATCAAGGTAAGAACACTTTGTACCGAATGCGTTGGAACCCTAAAAACCCCGGTCGTATGCAATATGCTACTGCGATTGAGTGGTGTAATTTCCAAGCAACAACAATAAACAGTTTATACAAAAAAGTAGGATTAAAAGGTATGTATTATATCAGAGATAAATATAGATAAAAGGCTACTCACTGACGGTGGGTAGCCTTTAATAATTGAAAGAGGTGTGTATATGTTACAAAAACTTACAGATGTTGCTACTAATATAAATGTTAGTACAGCTGAGAACGGTTTTATTGGCGCTAATTTTTATACAGAAGATGACGGATCAGCTTATATAAGAATCACTATCAGAGATAACAACGAAGTGTTAGATTTTAACAAAACTGATATGACTCCTCGTTTAGATTTGTTTAGTTCAGACGGTTCTATATTCACTAATGAACCGTTAGAGATCATTTTACCTGAATACGGCGTCATTCAATATAAGGTGTCTGACAATGTCATTAAACACGCAGGGAAAGTAGACGCGAAATTATTCTTAGCTAATGAAAAGGATAGTGTTCACGTCGCTAACTTTTATTTCACTATCACAGATAGTGGAATGACTGGACCGATTGGAAAAGAAATACATGTAGATTCATTACAAGATTTAGTTAGAAACGTTATGAAAGAGAATGCTATAGGATTATTAGATGATGATTTCAAAGATAAGTTAGAGAACGATTTGAAAGTATATATGGAAGAAAATGCTGATACATTCAAAGGAGAACAGGGTATACAAGGTGTTCCTGGAAAAGACGGTAAACCATTCACGTATAACGATTTCACACAAGAACAATTAGACCAGTTAAAGGCTAAAGGTACTGACACAGGCTGGCAAACACTTCCTCTTGTGAACGGAATTACACAAGCTGGGACACTTAACAAGCCAATGTATAAATTAATCTCTATTAATGATACAGAAATGCTATTTATAAAAGGTGCAGTAAGTTCCATTAACAGTAAAGAAATGATTTTTGCGAAACTCCCGAAAAACATCTCGGATAAGGTGAAAGATTATAAACAATATACAAAAGCGGGCGTTAATTCATCTCAATTAATCATCTACAACGTGACTATAACTCAAAGTGGAGATTTAGAAATAACATTTGACCCTAAAAGTGAAGCAATGCCTTATGGCGCTTATTACATCGAAGGAATAGTCGTTTTATAGGAGGCGGGAATATGAAGACAAAGCAAATTTATTTTTATGATGGCACACCATATTTAGTTATTGAAAATCACAATGGAGAAATGGAATATCCTAAAGGACAATGGACTGATATAGAACCTCCAGAAGGAATATATACTCCTTGTCATTTTGATGGTAAACAATGGATTGGCAATACTAAAGAAAATTGGGAAGACTCACAACCGAAAAGCGAAAATGAAGATACGACAAATAAAAACAATGAAAAAGAAGATATTATAGCTGACCTATCTTTAGAGTTGTTAAAAACTCAAGAAGAATTAATGGATGTTAGAAAAGATATATCAGATTTAACTATTCAAATTTTAGGAGGCACAACAAATGCATGATATCGGAGTTAAATATTATAAAATGGGTTACTACACTAACGAACAATTTGCTTTATTTGTAAAAAGAGGGTTTGTAACACCGGAAGAATATTTAGAGTTAACAGGTATTGAATATGATCCAGAAAAAGTGAATGTATAGAATAATTGACAGCCGACGTTTTGCGTTGGCTTTTTAATTTATCTAAAAGGAGATATGAGTATGAAAACAGATGTAGGTTCAATTGTAAGAACAATCGTATTTATTTTAGCTTGGGTTAACCAATTTTTAGCTACTAAAAACATTTCGCCTATTCCAGTAGATGAAGTGACTATCAGCTCTATTATCACTGGTGCAGTGTCTTTATGGACTTGGTGGAAAAATAATAACTTCTCTCACGCAGCGCAAAAAGGACAACAAAAGTTACATGAAGTTAAAGCTGGAACAAATTCTACAGGTGGTGCGCCTCAAACGAATGGAGATGATTTCTAATGGTATCTGTTAGAACATATAAGCAATCAATTTCATATTTAAAAAGTTTAGAGGGCAAAGCGTTAAACCCTGACGGTGCTTATGGTTTTCAATGTTTCGACGTAGCTAACCAATATTGGCTTTATTTATTCGGTCATACTTTAAAAGGTGTAGGTGCTGCAGATATTCCGACATGGAACAATTTTACAGGAGAAGCTACTGTTTATGAGAATACACTATCATTTTTAGCTAAGCCTGGAGATGTTGTAATATTCAATAGAAATTATGGTGGGGGTTATGGTCACGTAGGTATCGTTATTTCTGCTACTTCTAACTCTATAACTATACTGGAGCAAAATTGGGTTGGCGGTGCGTATTGGACACCTCCTGAAGTTACTACAAGACGTACACATGGCTACGACTTCCCTATGTGGTTTATTAGACCGTTCTACGCTAAAGAAACGACTAAAAACAAAGTTAAAAGCAAAGCTAAACCAGTTAAGAAAGCGAAAGCTAAGAAAGGTAAGAAAATTTTGCTTGTTGCAGGTCATGGTAAAGGTGCTTATTCAAATGATCCAGGCGCCGTAGCAAACGGATATAATGAACGTGACTTCAATAGAAAGGAAATTATCCCGAGAATAAAGAAACATCTTGAAAGTGTAGGTAATAAAGTTGTTTTATACGGTGGCAAATCAATGAATCAAGACTTGTATCAAGATACGTTATATGGACAACGTGTAGGTAACTATTCAGATTATGGTTTATATTGGGTTAAAAAGAATGTTAAGCCTGATGTCATTGTAGAATTCCACTTAGATTCTGCTAGTCCTCAAGCAAGTGGTGGTCATGTCATTGTAAGTGACAGGTATCCTGCAGATGATATAGACAAAGCGTTATCTAGCGCACTAGGTAAGACAGTTGGTAAAATTAGAGGTGTAACACCTAGAAATGATTTATTAAATGCTAACGTTACAGGCCAACTCAATTTAAATTACAGATTGATTGAGTTAGGTTTTATCACTAGTAAAAAAGACATGGACTATATCACTAAGAACATCAACAGTTTTACTAAGAGACTTGCAGAGGCTATCAATGGTAGACAAATCAATGCACCTAAGAGCAAACCATCTAGCAAAAAGACAACTTGGAACTGGGGAGGTACTTTCTACCCTAATGCACCTAAAGAAGGTATTAGAGTTAGAAGATCGCCTGGCTTAAATGGTACCATTGTTGAAAGTGGATCGTGGTTATACAGAAAGACAGATTGGGTTAAATTTGATAAAGTTATCAAAAAAGATGGATATTGGTGGCTCCGCTTTAAATATCAAGCACCAGGCTCAAGTAACAAACATTTCTATTGTGCCGTTTGTAAAATTACAGACAAACAACAAAAAATCAAAAACGAAAAATATTGGGGTAAAATAGACTGGAAATGATATAATTAAATTACCACGTCATTATACAAGGGTAGTCACTATGGCTACCCTGTTTTTTTATGTTATAATGAATATATGAAATGGTTGTTCATGAAACGACTCAGTCACTGGTACAGACTGATTAAAGTACCTGCATCACATTAACTGAGAATTCATATGTCGTCGCTGACGAGTGACAAGCACTGTGTCCCAAAATGGGGTAGGTTAATGTGATGTATACACACTTTCCAATATTGTTAGATATTTTATCTAACAAACCATGTATAACCTAGGTTAGGTAACCGTATCTTAACTGGTACGGTTATTTTTATGTTATAGTATATGTATTCGCCACACCATTATGGGCACAGCGAAAACTGTAAATAATGGTACACAACCGTATAAGCTATATTTTATAGTCGCGAATATAAAGTATAGTAGTGGTTGTGTTTTTTTAATATTCTTTGTTCCCGATTTCAAACTAATACTATATTCTAAACCACGTTCTTATGAGCGTGGCTATTTTTACGGAAGTATACACATTAAATATTAATGCATGTACCGCCATACATCTTTGTTGATTGTTCTACCACTGCAACCTTTTGTCCGTGACTAGCAGCATGTGCCGCTAATGTTTTACCTGCTTTTCCAAAACCAATAATAATCAAATCATAATTTTTCATGGTTTTACCCCTCCTGTAAAATATCTGCCAAAACATCTGTAATATTTTTATCTTTGTAAAAATCTAATATTATTTGATGTTCTTGAGAATAATAATGTGACATTGTATGAGCAATTTTCTTAGAAATTTGACAATGACTGTCAGAAGCGCCAGTAAATCGTCTTTGGCTATTATTTTTATCTAAAACAAAGTGTTGATATAACTTGGCTAAATCTACTTGAGCAGTATGTTGATTGGCTTGGTAGCCTCCTGCTTTACCACGCTGAACTTTGATATAGTTGTGTTCAGTTAAATATGCTAGAACGCGTCTAAGTTGTACAGGGTTCAGACATGTTAATTTAGCTAATTCTTTACTATTGAATTGTTCTTGATCGTGTTGAGCAAGAAAACATAGTACATGTACTGCAATATTGAATTCTAAATTCATTTTTACCCACCTTAATGTAACTTCATTAGTTACATTAAAGCGTATAATGATTTTAAGGTCAAGATACTTGCTTCTAATAGATAATTAACATGAATGAATAAGTTATGATTTGGGTATAATATATTTAAGTATTTTAAATAAAGGAGATGACTTTTAATGGTAAAACAAGTACGATTAGGTAAATCTGATGTCAATGTTTTTCCTATCGCATTAGGTACAAATGCAGTAGGTGGTCATAATTTATATCCTAATTTGGATGAAGAGCAAGGGAAAGAAGTTGTACGTCAAGCTATTGATAATGGTATAACATTATTAGATACAGCATATATCTACGGGCCTGAACGTTCTGAAGAATTAGTTGGACAAGTTGTAAAAGAATATCCACGCGAGAAAGTGCAAATTGCAACAAAAGGTTCGCATGTTATTAAAGAAAATGAAGAAGTTGTTCAAAATAACGATCCAGAATATTTAAAACAGCAAGTTGAAAATAGTTTGGAACGTCTTCAAGTGGATTATATTGATTTGTATTATATTCATTTTCCTGATGACGATACACCAAAAGATAAAGCGGTGGCGGCTCTTAAAGAGCTTAAAGATGAAGGTAAAATTAAAGCAATAGGTGTATCTAATTTCTCTTTAGAACAATTAAAAGAAGCGAATAAAGATGGATATGTTGATGTTGTTCAATTAGAATACAATTTATTACATCGTGAAAATGAAGAAGTAATGGCATATGCTGCAGAAAATAATATTACATTTGTTCCTTACTTCCCACTTGCTTCAGGTATACTAGCTGGCAAGTACGATGAAAATCAAACATTTGAGGATCATCGTGCAGAACGTCCTGATTTTCAACCAGACGTATTCAAAGATAATGTGCGTCGTGTAAAAGCATTAACTGATATTGCAGAGGCACATGATACAACGATTGCCAATGTCGTATTAGCATTTTATCTTACACGTCCATCACTAGATGTTGTCATCCCTGGTGCAAAACGTGCAGAGCAAGTTGTTGAAAATATTGATGCTGCAAATATTGAATTATCGCAAGGTGAAATAGACAAAATTGATAGTTTATTCCCAATTAAAAAATAACTTAAGAGATAGATTAAGAACCTGAGACATCATTTGTTGTCTCAGGTATTTTTTACGCAATAATAAATAGGGTTCTGTTGCAAAGTTAAAAATCATGTAATATTTATACTGAAAAACGAAAAATAATTAATACTAATAAAGCTCTTTACTGTTAAAACAATATTTGCTTTTATAGTTTTGTATAGATGTGCATATAATTTTAACTTTGCAACAGAACCTGTTTTCTTATATATCTCCTTAATACACGCTATTTTCACCAACAATTTTTCCAAAGTGTTGCATTTTCCAACGACGTAAAACTTTTAATGGTACCGAACGTGGGTATAACTTGTTACATTATCAAATGTAACATTTTAAATATGCTTAATTTGAGGTATCGATTTAATGTAATTGCTCACAAAACATCAGCACACTACCCATACTTTAAGCGATATAAATTAATGAAATAGGGGGAAATGTCTTGGCAAAGCTATTATACAAACTAGGAAAATTTATAGCTAAGAACAAATGGCTAAGTGTTATAGGATGGCTTGTTATACTAGGTGTTATTATCACGCCATTAATGATAAACTCACCGAAGTTTGACAGTGACATCACTATGAACGGCCTTAAGTCATTAGACACAAACGATAAAATCAGTAAAGAATTTCATCAGGACAGTGAGAAAGCCTCGATGAAAATAGTCTTCCATTCTAATAAGAATGATGGACTCAATAATAAAGATACGAAGAAAGATATTGAAGATGCTTTAGACAATATCAGACAAAATGATGATTATATCCAAAATATCTCTAATCCATATGACAGTGGACAAGTTAATGATGAAGGCGATACTGCTATCGCTAACGTAAGTTATGTAGTTCCACAAACTGGATTAAAAGATTCTTCTAAACATATCATCGACAAAGAATTAAAAGATGTAACTGACAACCATAATGTGCAAATTGAAAAAACTCAAGGTGGCGCTATGAATTCCGAACCTGGTGGTACATCAGAAATTGTCGGTATCATCGTAGCATTCGTAATCTTACTTATTACCTTTGGTTCACTTATCGCAGCTGGTATGCCAATTATTAGTGCAATCATCGGTTTAGGTTCAAGTGTTGGTATCATCGCATTATTAACATATATCTTTGATATTCCAAACTTCACTCTTACACTAGCTGTAATGATAGGTTTAGCTGTTGGTATTGACTACTCACTCTTTATTCTATTTAGATTTAAAGAACTTAAGAAAAAAGGTGTCGATACTGTAGAAGCTATTGCAACAGCAGTGGGTACAGCAGGCAGTGCTGTAATATTCGCTGGTCTTACAGTTATGATTGCTGTTTGTGGTTTATCACTTGTAGGAATCGACTTCTTAGCGGTTATGGGATTCGCTTCAGCGATTAGTGTGTTATTTGCAGTATTAGCAGCATTAACACTATTACCTGCCCTAATCAGTATCTTCCATAAAAGTATTAAAATTAAAGATAAACCAACTAAAAGTAAAGACCCTAAAGATCATTCTTGGGCAAAATTTATTGTTGGTAAGCCAGTTATCGCTGTTATTGTAAGTTTAATTATTTTAATTTTAGCTGCTATACCAGTCAGTGGCATGCGTTTAGGTATTCCAGATGATAGTTTAAAACCAACTGACTCATCAGAATACAAAGCCTATAAATTAATCTCAGATAATTTTGGCGAAGGTTATAACGGACAAATTGTCATGTTAGTAAATACAAAAGATGGTGGAAGTAAAAGCACTATCGAACGTGATTTAAATAATATGCGTAGTGATTTAGAAGACATTGATAATGTTGATACAGTTTCAAAAGCACAACTAACTGACAACAACAATTACGCATTATTCACAATCATTCCTGAAAAAGGACCGAACTCACAGTCAACAGAAAATCTAGTATATGATTTACGTGATTATCATAGCCAAGCGCAAGAAAAATATGACTATGGCACTGAAATTTCAGGACAAAGTGTTATTAACATCGATATGTCAGAAAAACTAAACAACGCTATTCCAGTATTTGCAGGCGTTATTGTTGTATTAGCATTCTTCTTATTAATGATTGTGTTCCGTTCGATCTTAGTTCCATTAAAAGCAGTACTAGGCTTTATCCTTTCATTAATGGCTACATTAGGTTTCACAACATTAGTCATTCAACATGGCTTTATGGGTAGCTTATTTGGTATTGAAAACACAGGACCATTACTTGCATTCCTTCCAGTAATCACAATTGGATTGTTATTCGGACTTGCCATCGACTACGAGCTCTTCTTAATGACACGTGTACATGAAGAATACAGTAAGACTGGCGATAATGATCATTCAATCCGTGTAGGTATCAAAGAAAGTGGACCTGTTATCGTAGCTGCTGCACTTATTATGTTCAGTGTATTCATCGCATTCGTCTTCCAAGATGACAGTGCAATTAAGTCAATGGGTATCGCATTAGGTTTCGGTGTGTTATTCGACGCATTCGTCGTACGTATGACATTAATTCCAGCATTGACGAAACTCTTTGGTAAAGCTTCATGGTACCTTCCTAAATGGTTAGGTGCAGTATTGCCAAACGTTGACGTTGAAGGTAAAGCTTTAGAAGAAGATAATCATCACGACACATCTTCTGAAAAAGGTCATGTCAACGATAAAAATAGTGAATACTCTAGACAAGACAAAGATAACTATGTTTATCAAAATGACAAACGTAACTACAATCGCAATTATAATGACGAAGATTATAACCGTTCTGTGCATTTAAATAATCATCATGACCAGCATCATCGCCAACATCAATATGATAATCAACGTGATGATATCGACTATGAATCACTTTATACTCAAGATGGCGACCATACTCATCATGATGAACGTAATTATAATGATCGACACTATCAAGACAATTACGATAGAAATGATGATTATCGTCACAACAATCATGATCATCAAAATGATAACCATGATTATCATGATTCAAATTTTGATAAAACAACAAACTTATACAAAGAATTAACTGATAGCAATATTGATCAAGATGTATTATTCAAAGCATTAATGTTATACGCTCGTGAAAACAACAAAGGTGTTTACGATAGATATAACCGATCATCTCAACATCGTCATGATGACGAACTTAGAGACTAATATTAAAAAGGGGGAAACACGTTATGTTAAAACGACGTAGTTCGAAATTCTTAGGACTACTAGCCACACTAGCCTTAGCCATAGTGCTAAGTGCTTGTGGTAATAGTGGTAACGGTAGTGGTTCATCAGACGATAGTCAAACATCACTTGGTAATAAAGAAATCGAAATATCTTATATCGCGAGTGATAATTCAACACCACGTTCACTAGTTATAGCAGAAGTATTGAAAAAAGCAGGTTATGATGTAACAACTACACCAGTAACAGCAAGTGGCCCGTTATATGCTGCTGTATCAGAGAACTCTGATTCATTCCATGCATCAGGTATATTCCCTACTACTGATAAAAGTTACTACGATAAGTTCAAAAGTAAATTAACAATTTATGATGATAAACATTTAATTGATAACGCAAAAGTAGGTTTAGCCGTACCTAAGTACGTGCAAGATGTCGACTCAATTAGTGACTTAAAAAACAGTGACTTCGGAAAATCTGTAGATTGGGCAATTCAAGGCACAGACGCACGTAATGGCGTTATGCAAGAAACTAAAGATGAACTTGATAGTGACAACTTGGATAAATATAGCTTGAAAGAAAGTTCTGACCAAGACCAATTCAAGAAAATTCAATCTGCTTTTAAACAACAAGAACCTATCGTCTTCACAGCAATGGAACCTAGCTGGTTCTCTAAAGAATTAGACGTTAAAATGTTGAAAGATCCAGACAACATTTATGGTAATAATAATCAACATATTGACTTAGTATTTAACAAAGACTTTAAAGAAGCACATCCAGCTGCATACACAGTTGCAACACGTATGGCAGATGATTGGAGTAAATCTGACGAAGACAAATTAGCTAAAAAAATCTTTGTTGATAACAAAAATCCAGAACAAGTAGCTAAAGACTATGTGGATGATAATGATAATAAAGTAGATGAATGGTTAGAAGGTATTGAGACTATCTAATTACAAAGTAAAGAAAGACAAATAAAGAATATGCTCGTTTGGTGTAGCATATTTAAAACTCATAATGCAAATTTACAGTAGCAAACCGAGTTGAGAAGGCGCTTAAGACAAACTCTTCTCAATCGTAGCTATTATTGCGAGGGAGTGAAACTAAACTCAGTTTCGCTCCTACTTTTTTATATCGCTCTTATAGTATTAAACGTTTCAAATAACTTATTTACTCTTTTTTTATAAACAAATTTAAACGTAGTATCAGTTGTTATGTTTGGAAAAATCAACTTTATTGTGATAAATTACTCTTATTACGTCAGGCTATCTGACTAGATTAAATAAATAGGAGAATCAGATAATGCCGTCAGCAAATCAAAAGCGTATGATTAAACATATTCATGAAACAGTGTTTATACTTTTACATGATTATCATTTTGATGAAATCACGGTTCAAAAAATATGTGATATTGCAGAAATCAACCGCAGTACGTTCTATAGATACTTCCAAGATAAATATGAATTACTCTACACTTTACCTGACTTTATTACACAACAAATTATAGCTAAAAGTGACACATCAGCAGACATTACAACCCCTGAATCATTTGAAGACTTTATCTATTACATTGGTAATAATAAAAAGATTTTTAAGCATCTATTAGTTTCGTCTCGACAGGCAGATGTATTTAGAAGTTTAACGAATGTGAGTCGCGAAATGATGTTAAATAACCCAACTCGTAAGCGTGCCCCCTTAGCGCAAAAGATTAGAGAAAGTAAACATCCTGAAATTGTAGCTGATTTTTACAGTAGTGGCGTAATAGAAGTACTAAGACGTTGGGTAGAAAATGACTATAACTATACAGTTGAAGAAGTGTTTGTAACATTAAATAATGTGCTTGAAACGTCATTATATTGTTATGATAAATAAAAGCAATCTCACATAAATTAAGAGTGAGATTGCTTTTTTGTCATTTGCGTTTTTTAACGTCTACTGTCTTGTAAACCATAAAAATACTATTAGCTATGATTAATAATGCTAGAATGACCATTGGCCAAATACCTATATTAATCATATTAAATATGGTTCTGTTGCAAAGTTGAATTTATATTATAATTTTAATAAAAAGGAGTCTTTTGTATGAACTATTTCAGATATAAACAATTTAACAAGGATGTTATCACTGTAGCCG
>OKGJ01000010.1_pt1 | contig 73956 bp, 70 predicted proteins | sample 1614931 | NCBI WGS metagenome assembly OKGJ01 (sample SAMN04436981, study PRJEB24849) | human gut metagenome | biome: human gut; feature: NICU; material: stool | host: Homo sapiens | place: USA: Saint Louis, MO | collected 2010-07-01 | reverse complement strand
AGAGTACTTGGTTTGGGACCAAGGTGTCGCAGGTTCGAATCCTGTCTTCCCGATATTATGGCGGTGTAGCTCAGCTGGCTAGAGCGTCCGGTTCATACCCGGGAGGTCGGGGGTTCGATCCCCTTCGCCGCTATATTGTTGATCTTGTTGGACCTTTAGCTCAGCTGGTTAGAGCTCTCGGCTCATAACCGAGTGGTCGTAGGTTCAAGTCCTACAAGGTCCATTGTTATCTTGGAGGATTACCCAAGTCCGGCTGAAGGGAACGGTCTTGAAAACCGTCAGGCGTGTAAAAGCGTGCGTGGGTTCGAATCCCACATCCTCCTTAATATTAACGCGGGATGGAGCAGCTCGGTAGCTCGTCGGGCTCATAACCCGAAGGTCGTAGGTTCAAATCCTGCTCCCGCAATTTGGCTCGGTAGCTCAGTTGGTAGAGCAATGGATTGAAGCTCCATGTGTCGGCGGTTCGATTCCGTCTCGCGCCATTTCTTTTAATAATAAGCGGGTGTAGTTTAGTGGTAAAACTACAGCCTTCCAAGCTGTTGTCGCGAGTTCGATTCTCGTCACCCGCTTTGAACATAGGTTCATTACCAAGTTTTTTAACTTGGGCGCGTAGCTCAGGTGGTTAGAGCGCACGCCTGATAAGCGTGAGGTCGGTGGTTCGAGTCCACTCGTGCCCATTTTGGAGAATTACTCAAGAGGCTGAAGAGGACGGTTTGCTAAATCGTTAGGTCGGGTAACCGGCGCGGGGGTTCGAATCCCCCATTCTCCGTATAATTTCCAAGTTTGAGATTTCATCTCAAACTATTTTTTATATTTTTGAAGGTTTTATCTATGTTCTTGAATCGATTCTTTAAAATTTTTAGTTTTGTGTTTGTTTTAACTGTTTCAGGAATTTTATTTCTTTTTCCATCTGTTAGAACTTCGATTGTTTTAAAATCTTCTGATCTATTAGCTATTGTTGATAAGGCAGTATCGGTACCATTTGTTGTTGTGGAATCTAAGGCAAAGGATTTAAAGAATTTATCTGAATTAAATGATGAAAACTGTTCGTTAAAATCACGTCTTTATCAAAAGGATATTGACCAGTCAAAACTTAACCGTTTGGAATCAGAAAATAGAGAATTAAAGGATTTGATGTCAATCAAGAATTCTGTATCGGGTTCTAAACAAGTCGTTAGTGAGATTATTGACCGTAATTATGGTTCGTGGGATCAGGAATTTGTTATTGATAAAGGTAGTTCAGATGGAATTTCTGATTCTATGTTTGTTCTTTCGTCTGGTGGCGTCATTGGTGTGGTAGAAAGTATAGAGAAAAATTCTAGCAAAGTGAAATTATTAGTCGAAGATACTATTTCTTCACAACACCTGACGTTTAAAATTGAGAGTCAAGGTCAATCTATTTTTGCTTTATTAAATGGTTATGACGAGAAGACAGGTGAGTTTCGGTTGTTGCAAATTGGTGATCCAGTTGAAATTAAAAAAGGATCTCTGGTTTCAACAAGTGGTTTAGGAAAATATAAGAGTAGTGATTTACCTCTTGGTACAGTGACTTCTACTCAAAAGGCATCTGATCAGTTAGGTCAAGAAATTCGTGTGAAACCAAAGGCTAATTTAGATGTCAATCGTTATGTACTATTGATTGGAGAGTAGTGTGAAAGTCATACGTAAGTACCATTTTTTCCCTTTAATCTTATTCTTATCTTTATTTGTTGACGGGCAGATCTCTTTTCTTATTTCTCGTTTCTGTCCAAACTCCTTTGAACCTACTTCATTTTTATTTCTATATGGTTTTATGTTATTGAGTCTCTATTTCTCTGAGATAGCTAGTATTTGGTGGGGAGTCTTCTTTGGTTTTTGTTTTGATGTGTATTTTTTACACACTCTAGGAATTGCATTCATAGTATTTCCTATACTACAGGTGATTTTTTATCGGTGTAATCAGATTATTTTGGTCAATCGATTGACTCGTTTTTTTACATTTTTATTAACGATTCTGTTGTTTCAGATTTTAACAAATCTTCTGTTGATTCTTTTTGTCGGTATAAAATTTAACTGGATCACACTAATTATTTACCAAATGGCGCCTAGTTTAATTTTGAATGTGCTTCTATTGATAGTATTACAGCCTTTACTTGAAAAGATTTATTTATAAATTAGAAATAAAAATGTAACAATAGCGTAATATAAATTTTTAAAAAATTTGTTATACTAGTTAGTGTCTTATTAGAAAGGGAAAATTTATCTAATGAAGAAAAAATTATTTGCCACAATCTTATTGAGTACAGTTGCTTTATCACAAGGTGCTGTCGTAGCAGGTGTATCAGCTGACTCAACAGATGATAAGATTGCTGCTCAAGATAACAAAATCAATAGTATTAATCAACAACAACAAAGTGCACAAGCTCAGGTAGATCAAATTCAAGGTCAAGTATCTGAAATTAAAAAACAACAAGAAAATCTTCAAGCTGAAAATGACCGTTTGAATGAAGAATCTGAACGTTTGTCAGCTGAGATCGATGAGTTGTCAAAAAATATTGTTGCTCGTCAAGAATCACTTGCAAATCAAGCACGTAGTGCTCAAACAACTGGGACTGCAACAAGCTATATTAATGCGATTGTTAGCTCTGGATCTTTGACAGAAGCTATCTCACGTATTTCTGCTATGAATGAAATTGCAGATGCTAACAACAAAATGTTGCAAGAGCAAAAACGTGATAAAGAAGAGATTGCACAAAAACAAAAAGAAAACAACGATGCTATCAATACTGTCATTGCAAACAAACAGCAATTAGAAGATGATGCGCAAGCTTTGTCAACAAAAGAAGCTGAGTTGAAAGTAGCACAATTGAACTTGGCTGCTGAAAAATCAACTGCTGAAAACGAAAAGAATGCTTTGTTGCAACAAAAAGCTGAAGCTGAAAAAGCAGCAGCAGCGGCGGCAGCAGCTGAAGCAGCTTACCGTGCAAAACAAAAAGAACAACAAGCAGCTGTAAAAGCTTCTGCTAATACAACTCTTCAAGCACAAGTTCAGGCAGCAGCTCAAACACCTGCTGCAACACCAGCGGCTGCACAAACTCAAGCAGCAGCTCAACCTGCTGTTCAAACTCAAGCAGCGGCTGCGCCAGTAGCAACTGTTTCTCGTCCAACTTATAGTACATCTGCATCATCTTATCCAGTTGGTGAATGTACATGGGGTGCGAAGACATTGGCTCCATGGGCTGGCGATTACTGGGGCAACGGTGGTCAATGGGCTGCAAGTGCAGCGGCTGCTGGATTCCGTACAGGATCTCAACCACAAGTTGGTGCTATTGCATGTTGGAATGATGGTGGATATGGACACGTAGCAGTTGTTACAGCCGTTCAATCTACAACAAGCATCCAAGTTTCTGAGTCTAACTATAATGGTATCCGTAGTATTGGTAACTACCGTGGTTGGTTTAACCCAACAACAGCACAAGGTACTGTTACTTATATCTATCCAAACTAAGAATTACACTGAAGCAGAACATTTGTTCTGCTTCTTTTTTGATAGAATTTAGGTAGTGATAGATTTTGTAATTTCCATAAATTAATATTTGAATATTTGCTTTAAAAGCGATAAAATGATTACAGGAGAAATTTGTGCTGACTGTACAATATGGTTTTAGATTTTACTGGAGGAAATCATGTCATTTTCTGATTTAATGCTCTTTGCTTTGTCGTCAAATCAAGAATTGGCTCAACGTGTGTCTCGTGAAATGGGACTACCGCTTGGAAAGTCAACGGTTCGTCAATTTTCTGATGGAGAAATTCAGGTTAATATTGAAGAATCAATCCGTGGGAAAGATGTTTATATTTTGCAATCCACTAGCTCACCGGTTAACGATAATCTAATGGAAATTTTGATTATGGTAGATGCGTTGAAACGTGCTAGTGCGCAATCCATTAATGTGGTGATGCCATATTACGGCTATGCTCGTCAAGACCGGAAAGCTCGAGCTCGTGAACCAATCACTTCTAAGTTGGTAGCTAATATGCTTGAGGTTGCTGGAGTTGATCGTCTGTTGACAATTGATTTGCATGCCGCACAAATTCAAGGTTTCTTTGATATTCCTGTTGACCACTTGATGGGTGCGCCTTTGATCGCCGATTATTTTGAACGTCGCGGGATGATTGGAAAAGACTATGTTGTTGTCAGTCCAGACCATGGTGGTGTGACTCGTGCTCGGAAATTAGCTGAATTTTTGAAGACACCGATTGCGATTATTGATAAACGCCGGAGTGTCGATAAGATGAATACGAGTGAAGTGATGAATATCATTGGGAGTGTTGAAGGTAAAACTTGTATCTTGATTGATGATATGATTGATACAGCTGGTACAATCTGTCATGCGGCGGATGCCCTTGCTGAAGCAGGAGCTGTAGAGGTTTATGCAAGCTGTACGCACCCAGTTTTATCAGGTCCAGCGATGGACAACATTCAAAAATCAGCCATTAAGAAGTTGGTGGTATTGGATACGATTTATCTACCAGAAGATCGATTGATTGATAAGATTGAGCAAATTTCGATTGCGAAACTCCTTGCTGAGGCCATTGTTCGTATTCATGAAAATCGTCCTCTGTCCCCTCTATTTGAAATTGGAAATGCCAAGAAATGTTAAAAATAAGGAGGCTGGGAAACTGGTCTCTTTTGTATAGGAGGAAGTAGAAATGGGAATCAGACAGTGGTGGCAAGAGCTAAAAAAAGAAAAGAAGCGAAAAGAACTAGTTAAGTCAGCTCAAACATTAGAAGCCAAGGTAGATCCTAGTTTGCCTAAGAAGAGGTTGCCAGAGAATAGGGCTGTGAAATAGTTTAGAAAAGGCACTCCATCTTGTAATTTTATCTTTCAAATAGGTCCTAACTTTAAACTTTTTTTAAAAAATACTAGAAAAAGTCTTGACATGGGAAGAATATCCTAGTATACTAGTCATAGTTACGAAGTAACGAATAATTTTTGAAAAGAAAAAAGGAGATAAAACAATGAAAAAAGTTTTATTATCATCAGTAGCAGCTCTTGCAGTATTTGCTGCAGCAGCACCAGCAGTTTCTGCATATACACGAAACGATCCAGGAATTAAGTATGGACCAGATAACCAAAACGGAAAAGTTTTGGATAAAGATGGAAACGTTGTAGATACTACAGATCCAAAACAATACAGCCATACTGACAATACATCAAAAACTGATAAGTATACACCAGGTACTGCTGCAACAAACCCTTATGATGCTCCAAACGTACCAGGTAACACTTCACGTCCTGTAACTGTTGAAGCTAATGTAACATATGTACGTGTAACTGTTAAAGATGTTCAAGGTAACCCTGTAGCAGGTGTTGTAGTTGACATTTTTGATGGAGAAAACTACCATACAGGTACAACTGATGCAAATGGTGACTTTGCGGTTCGTGCAAAAGCTGGTTTGGTTGCAAAAGCTCGTGTAGCAAATGCTCCTGCTGGATATTTCGTACCAGGTTACTTGTCAGCTCCTAAATCTGCAACTGTTGCTCCAGGACAAATGTTTACAAATATTGAACTTACAGTTGAAAAAACTGATACTTATAACATTCCTGGTCAAAAGACTGTAACTCCAGGTAGCGATAACGGTTCTTCTGTTGATGCTAAAGATGCTAAATCAGAAGCTCAAAAAACTGAAAAAGCGGCTAAAGCAGCTAAAGATGGTAAAGCAGCATCAGCTCAAGCTGGTAAAGCTCTTCCAAAAACAAGCGCAGCTAAATAATTTGATTATTAATTAGCTCGTGAAATATCACTGGACCTTCGGGTTCAGTGTTATTTTTTAGAAAAAATCATCAAGAGGAGATTAATTGAATGAAAAGAGCTGGGGAAAAAAGTTCAACTAAATCGGGCCTTGTGATTGCTGCTCTTGTTGCAGTTGTTGTACTTGTTGCTGGATTTATTTTCTTTAATCCTTTTGGAGGAAGCAAGTCATCTAGCACAGCTAAAAAGACAACTGGAACAAGTTCAACCAAGCAAGCAGCCAAATATGAACCTAGTCAAGAAGAAAAAGATTACTTAAAAAATCGTTTTGCTCAGTTAACTGCTGTTAATCCAGAAGCAATTGCTTATGTCTATGCACCGGGTACTGAGTTGGATGAACCTGTTGTACAAACTACTGATAATGAAACTTATTTGAATAAGACGTTTGATGGTGGGAATGAGCCATACATGGGGACAGTCTTCATGGATATGGATAACAAGAAAGACTTCAGTGATCGTTTGACTTGGCTGTTTGGTCATGCTCGTGGTAGTAAGGTCGGTGATCACCGCATGTTTAACGATGTCAACTACTACGACAAACAAGAGTATTTTGACCAACATCCATATGTCGTGATTGAAACACCTGAGCGCAAATACTACTATGAAGCGATGGGCTTGGTCATTGTACCTGAGGATACTGCTTTCTACCGTACAAGCTTTACAGATGATAAAGATTTCACCACTCAGTTGAAGAACATCTATGAGTCTGCTCGTACGAAGAATCCTAATATGAAGATCAAAGCATCTGATAAATACTTAGTATTGTCAACTTGTCGTGAAGAGGATGAAACCATTCGTTCTAACCTCTACCTTCGTCGAATTCCTGATTCAGAAATGAAGGATTTTGTGGCAAAACATGCAGATCAATTGAAATATGTGGCAACACGTGGCCAACAATAAAAAATAAAGGCTTAGCAGTGCTAGGCCTTTTTGTTATATGTGAGTAGTTTGGGTAAGTTGTTGGAGTTCTTGTTGGGTTAAGCCAGTGTATTTGGCGATGAAGGAAATATCCAGTTTGTCTTTTAACATGGCTTTTGCCATCTCCGTTTTAGATTTTTGAATTCCCAATTGTTGTCCGTCGTAGGTGGCTTGGGCGATGGCACCTTCGTAGAGGTCACGGTTTCTACGTTCTTGATCAAACATTCTTTTTTCCTCCTCTGTCCATTGGGTTTGGTCTAGTAATTCTTCTGCTTCTTTGATCACGGGATCCATCTCGATATCAAAGGGTTTGTTTGAGAAAAATTCGAACCATTTTTGTAAGTGGTATTCTGTAATCCTATCTTTATTATACTTGTTCAGTTCTAGGAATGCAAATTTCATTGGTGGTCGCTGAGTACTTCCGTGAAAATCTGAATAGACGGGAGTCAAGGTTTCCTCATCATAAAGGGAGAGGGTATGAAAAGCTCGATCATCATCAAAGTGTTCTTTTTCAAGAATCGCGATACAGTACACAGGATCCATCTTGGAGTAGAGGGTGTGGGTCTTATTTTGATCGGTTTTTAAACGTTTTAAGTTATCAGTAATTTGATTGGCTAAATAGGCAAGCATACGATTGAAAAATGAGCGCTGTTTAGTGACTTGAACTTCAATGATCACTTGTGTACCGTCTTCAAGTTTGGCGCAAACATCTACGGCTGTATAGAAATTTGGATGGTCATATTCGGCTAATTGAATCTGGGTGCCATCGAGTATTTCAACGGAAACAACGGGAATATTGAGGACGCTTCGGATGAAATCGGCTGTTAGGTGTTGTTTGTGGAAGATCTTTTTGGCAATTAAGTCCATGGTTGGGGATAGATCTGGGTGTCTGAGTTGAGTGGGCATAAGTGTTCTCCTTTAGTAGTTTTCACTTATATAATTCGTAAAATTTGGCCCTACTGCGTGGGAAAATCTGAAGTGGGGGCTTTTTGTTTACCTGTTCTTTTGCGATGGGGTTCTATTTATAGTATAATGAATATAATTGTTTTTGGAGGTGGATTATGGATTTAACGAAACGGTTTAATAAAAATCTCAATCGGATTGAAGTATCTTTGATTCGTCAGTTCGATCAATCAATTTCTTCCATTCCTGGTGTCTTGCGTTTGACTTTGGGGGAACCGGATTTTACAACTCCTGAACATGTGAAAGAAGCTGGAAAGGCTGCCATTGATGCGAACTTTAGTCATTATACAGGAATGAGTGGTTTGCTGGCTTTGCGTGAGGCTGCGAGTCAATTTGTAGCGGATAAATATGGTATTCACTATCGTCCTGAAGATGAGATATTGGTGACGATCGGTGCGACTGAAGCTCTATCTGCAACCTTGACAGCGATTTTGGAGCCTGGAGATGTGGTGCTTCTTCCTGCACCGGCTTATCCGGGTTATGAGCCTATTGTGAATCTGGTTGGGGCGGAGATTGTTGAAATTGATACGACAGCAGATCGTTTTGTCTTGACTCCTGAAAAGTTGGAAAAGGCGATTCTAGAGCAGGGTGAAAAATTGAAGGCTGTTATTCTCAATTATCCAGCTAATCCAACGGGTGTCACTTATTCGCGCGAAAAGATGGCAGAATTAGCTGCTGTCTTAAAAAAATATGAAGTCTTTGTGATTTGTGATGAAGTCTATTCAGAGTTGACTTATACTGGAGAAGCGCATGTCTCTATGGCCTCCTTTATTCCTGAACAGACCATTGTTATTAATGGCTTGTCTAAATCTCATGCCATGACAGGCTGGCGGCTTGGCTTTATCTTTGCGCCTGCTGCATTGACGGCCCAACTCATCAAGAGCCATCAGTATTTGGTAACGGCTGCTGGAACCATGAACCAGTATGCTGCGATTGAGGCCTTGACTGCTGGTCGGGATGATGCGGAACCGATGAAGAAGGAATATGTGAAACGTCGGGATTATATTATCGAACAGATGTCCGCGCTTGGGTTTGAGATTATTAAGCCAGATGGAGCCTTCTATATTTTTGCTAAAATCCCAGCTGGTTACAACCAAGATTCCTTTGCTTTCTTGCAAGATTTTGCGCGTGAAAAAGCGGTTGCTTTCATTCCTGGTGCTGCTTTTGGTCAATATGGTGAAGGCTATGTGCGTTTGTCGTATGCAGCCAGCATGGAGGTTATCAAGGAAGCAATGAAACGCTTGAAGGAGTATATGGAAGAACATGCTGGAGTCAATTGAGACCCGGGGAATTGTCCTGTATAATCGGGAGTTTCGTGAGGATGACAAGCTGGTCAAAATCTTCACAGAGAAGTCAGGGAAGCGGATGTTTTTTGTGAAACATGCGGGAAAATCACGGTTGAATCCTATGTTACAACCTTTGGTAACGGCAGATATGTTGTTGAAAATCAATGATGATGGGTTGAGTTATATTGATGATTTTCAAGATGTGCAGGTTTATAAGAAAATTAATGCAGATCTTTTTGCCCTTTCTTATGCGACCTATGTTCTGGCGCTTGCGGATGCAAGTATTCAGGATAATCAGGTGGATCCAGCCCTGTTTGCTTTTTTGGAAAAGACCTTGTCTTTGATGGAAGAGGGACTGGATTATGAGGTTTTAACCAATATTTTTGAGATTCAGATTCTATCACGATTTGGAGTTATCTTGAATCTGCATGAATGCTGTTTCTGTCATCGGGTTGGACTTCCTTTTGATTACTCTTTTCGCTATAGTGGGGTGCTTTGTCCGGATCACTATGATCAGGATGAGAGACGCGCTCACTGGCATCCGAATGTTCTCTATTTATTGGATCAGTTTCAAGCAGTACGATTCAGTGAGTTAGAGACGATCTCCCTACAAGCAGAGATGAAAGCAGCTCTGCGTCAGGCAATTGATCAGTTGTATGAGGAGTATGTAGGGATCCATTTAAAAGCTAAAAAGTTTATCGATTCCTTGAGTGATTGGGGAGCGATTATGAAAGATTCATCTGGAGGTGAAACATGAAAAAAATTGCAGTAGATGCAATGGGGGGCGATAATGCACCTCAAGCCTTGGTTGAAGGCGTGAATCAAGCCATTCGTGATTTTGATGATATTGAGATTGTCTTGTATGGCGATGAGGCAAAAATCAAAGACTATTTAACCGCAACAGAACGTGTATCGATTGTGCATACGGAAGAAAAAATCGATTCAGATGATGAGCCAACGCGGGCCATTCGTCGGAAAAAACAGGCTTCGATGGTCTTAGCTGCCAAGGATGTGAAGGATGGTAAGGTCGATGCCATGCTATCTGCAGGAAATACAGGTGCGCTATTGGCGGCTGGTTTCTTTATCGTTGGCCGCATCAAGGGCGTGGAACGCCCTGGCTTGATGTCGACACTTCCAACGGTTGATGGTCGTGGGTATGACATGTTAGATTTGGGTGCTAATGCGGAAAATACACCGGAGCACTTGCATCAGTATGCTGTGATGGGATCCTATTATGCTGAAAATGTTCGTGGGATTCAAAAACCACGCGTGGGTCTATTGAACAATGGGACAGAAGCTAGTAAGGGAGACCCTTTGCGCAAGGAAACCTACCAATTGTTATCTGAGGATGAGTCGATTCATTTTGTTGGAAACGTGGAAGCGCGTGACTTGATGGATGGCGTCGCTGATGTCGTTGTGGCGGATGGTTTCACGGGAAACGCTGTCTTGAAAACGATGGAAGGAACGGCTTTTGGGATCTTGAAGCAATTGAAACAAGCGATTGCCACTGGAAACTGGAAGGCGAAATTGGGAGCTTTTCTGCTCAAGGACCGTTTGAAATCATTGAAACAAACCTTGGATTTCTCAGATGTTGGGGGAGCGGTCTTGTTTGGTCTTCAAGCACCTGTTGTTAAAACGCATGGTTCGAGCGATGCCAAAGCTGTCTATAGCACGATTCGTCAGATTCGGACCATGTTAGAGACAGATGTTGTTGGAAAATCAGTGAAGGAATTATCGAAGGAAGGGTAATGTATGAGTAAACAAAACGAAATTTTAGTTACAATTGAGGAATTTCTCAAAGATCGCAAGGGTCCAGACTTTCAAGTATCTTTGGAATCTGACTTACGTAAGGATTTACAGGCGGATTCTGTTGAATTGATGGAATTTATTATCAATCTTGAAGATGAATACCAAATTGAGATTCCGGACAAGGCTATTGATGAATTTAACACAGTAGGGGATGTTGTCGACTATATCGAAAAACGAACTGCTGGTCACTAATGAAAAAGAGATCGTTCAGAGATTATTCTGGATGATCTTTTTTTCTGTCCTTTTTATTCGGATTCTGCTTATATTGTACGGAATTTTATTGAAAATACACTTTGTATGTGATAGAATGAAGGTGATAAAATACGAAAGGCGAACAAAGTCATGACCAATCAACTGATTTATACTGGAAAAGCTAAGGATATCTATACTACTGAGGACGAACATGTGATTAAGTCGGTCTATAAGGACCAAGCCACTATGCTAAATGGGGCTCGTAAGGAGACTATTAAAGGAAAAGGTGTGCTAAATAATCAGATTTCGTCTCTTATTTTTGAAAAATTGAATGCTGCGGGTGTTGCGACTCACTTTATAAAACGTATTTCTGACACAGAACAACTCAACAAGAAAGTAAAAATTATTCCTTTGGAGGTGGTTCTTCGTAATGTGACTGCTGGTTCTTTCTCTAAACGTTTTGGCGTTGAAGAAGGTTTGGACTTGAAGACTCCAATCGTTGAATTTTACTACAAGAACGATGATTTGGATGACCCATTCATCAATGATGAGCATGTGAAGTTTTTGGATATTGCCAATGATGAGCAAATTGCCTATATCAAGGAAGAAACACGTCGTATCAATGAATTGCTGAAAGATTGGTTTGCACAAATTGGTCTTCGCTTGATTGACTTCAAATTGGAATTTGGTTTTGATAAGGATGGCAAGATTATCTTGGCGGATGAATTCTCTCCAGATAACTGCCGCCTTTGGGATGCTGAAGGGCACCATATGGACAAGGATGTTTTCCGTAGAGATTTGGGCAGTTTAACGGATGTATATCAGGTTGTGTTGGAGAAATTACAGGGCTTGAAATAAGTTGTTTGAAAGGGAAAACCTTCGTCTTTCAAGTAAAAGGACTCAGGCTGAAAAGGTCTACTAGACCTTTTCACTCCGTCGTGATCTTGGTAGCTTGACAGATGTTTATGAAGTTGTATTGGAAAAATTGCAAGGTTTGAAGTGATCTTTTTGAAATAGAAAACCTTCGTCTTCGATAACATGTTTGAATAGAAATAAAGGAAATAAAATGGATAAACGTATTTTCGTTGAGAAAAAAGCTGATTTTCGTGTGAAATCGGACTCTTTAGTAAAAGAATTACAGCATAATCTTCAGTTGAAAACTTTGAAGGATCTTCGGATTGTTCAGGTCTACGATGTCTTTGGTTTGGCAGAGGACTTGTTTGCGCGTGCAGAAAAACACATCTTCTCTGAGCAAGTGACCGATACTATTTTGGATGAAGCTGCGGTTCAGGCTGATCTTGAGAAGCATGCTTTCTTTGCGATCGAAAGTTTGCCTGGTCAATTTGACCAACGTGCGGCATCTTCACAAGAAGCTTTGCTGTTGCTTGGTAGTTCAAATGACGTAACAGTGAATACAGCGCAATTGTACTTGGTTAACAAGGATATCGATGCGAATGAGTTGGAAGCTGTTAAAAACTACCTTTTGAACCCAGTGGATTCTCGTTTCAAAGATATCACTGTTGGTATTGCGAAACAGGATTTCTCTGAGTCCGACAAAACTATTCCGACTTTGAATTTCTTTGAAAGGTATACGGCAGAAGATTTTGCACAGTATAAGGCTGAGCAAGGATTGGCCATGGAAGTGGATGACCTTCTCTTCATTCAAGATTACTTCAAGTCTATTGAACGGGTGCCAACTGAGACTGAGCTTAAGGTTTTGGATACTTATTGGTCTGACCACTGCCGTCACACAACTTTCGAAACTGAGTTGAAAAACATCGACTTCTCAGCTTCTAAATTCCAAAAACAATTGCAAGCGACTTATGACAAGTATATTGCCATGCGTGATGAGTTGGGACGTACAGAAAAACCTCAAACCTTGATGGATATGGCGACTATTTTTGGACGTTATGAGCGTGCCAATGGTCGTTTGGATGACATGGAAGTGTCTGATGAAATCAATGCCTGCTCAGTTGAAATTGAAGTGGATGTCAATGGTGTCAAAGAACCATGGCTTCTCATGTTCAAGAATGAAACGCACAACCACCCAACGGAAATCGAACCATTTGGTGGAGCGGCTACTTGTATCGGTGGTGCCATTCGTGACCCATTGTCAGGTCGTTCATACGTTTACCAAGCCATGCGTATCTCAGGTGCTGGTGATATTACAGCTCCAATTTCAGAAACCCGCGCTGGTAAATTGCCGCAACAAGTGATTTCTAAAACAGCAGCTCACGGTTATTCTTCATACGGTAACCAAATTGGTCTTGCCACAACCTATGTTCGAGAATACTTCCACCCAGGTTTCGTTGCAAAACGTATGGAGCTAGGTGCAGTTGTCGGTGCGGCTCCTAAGGAAAATGTGGTCCGTGAAAAACCTGAAGCAGGTGATGTGATTATCTTGCTCGGTGGTAAAACTGGACGTGACGGTGTCGGTGGTGCGACAGGTTCTTCTAAAGTTCAAACGGTTGAATCTGTTGAAACAGCTGGTGCTGAGGTTCAAAAAGGGAACGCCATCGAAGAACGTAAGATTCAACGTCTTTTCCGTAATGGGGAAGTGACGCGTCTGATCAAAAAATCAAATGACTTTGGTGCTGGTGGTGTCTGTGTGGCTATCGGTGAATTGGCAGATGGTCTTGAAATTGATTTAGACAAAGTGCCATTGAAATACCAAGGTTTGAACGGTACAGAAATTGCCATTTCTGAGTCTCAAGAACGGATGGCTGTGGTGGTTCGTCCAGAAGATGTAGACGCCTTCGTTGCTGAATGTAACAAAGAAAATATTGATGCTGTTGTCGTTGCAACAGTAACGGAGAAACCAAATCTTGTCATGCACTGGAATGGTGAAACAATCGTTGATTTGGAACGTCGTTTCCTTGATACAAACGGTGTACGTGTGGTTGTAGATGCTAAGGTGGTTGACAAGGATGTCAAGCTTCCAGAAGAACGTCAAACATCTGCTGAAACTCTTGAAGCAGATACTCTTGAAGTCTTGTCTGATCTGAACCATGCTAGTCAAAAAGGGTTACAAACCATCTTTGATAGCTCGGTTGGTCGTTCAACAGTCAATCACCCACTTGGTGGTCGCTACCAAATCACACCAACGGAAGCTTCTGTACAGAAATTGCCAGTCCAACATGGCGTGACAACAACTGCATCTGTTATGGCGCAAGGATTCAACCCTTATGTAGCAGAATGGTCTCCATATCATGGCGCTGCTTATGCGGTCATCGAAGCCACAGCTCGTTTGGTTGCTGCTGGTGCAAACTGGTCTAAGGCTCGTTTCTCTTATCAGGAATACTTCGAGCGTATGGATAAACGAGCAGAGCGTTTTGGTCAACCAGTCTCAGCTCTCCTTGGATCAATCGAAGCTCAGATTCAACTTGGTTTGCCATCTATCGGTGGTAAAGACTCTATGTCTGGTACCTTTGAAGAATTGACAGTACCACCAACCTTGGTTGCTTTTGGGGTAACAACTGCGGATAGCCGTAAGGTTCTTTCTCCAGAATTCAAAGCTGCTGGTGAAAATATTTACTACATTCCTGGTCAAACTTTGGCACAAGAAATTGACTTCGAACTTATCAAGTCTAACTTTGCTCAATTTGAAGCCATCCAAGCTGACCACAAAGTGACAGCTGCATCAGCTGTTAAATATGGTGGTGTGGTTGAAGCTCTTGCCCTTGCAACATTTGGGAACCATATTGGAGCTAACGTCGAATTAGCTGACCTTGACACTAGCTTGACAGCTCAATTGGGTGGATTCGTCTTCACATCGCCTGAAGAAATTGCAGGTGTTGCCAAGATTGGACAAACAGTAGCTGACTTTACACTTACTGTCAATGGTGTAACGCTTGATGGACACAAACTTGACAGTGCTTTCCAAGGTAAATTGGAAGAAGTTTACCCAACGGAATTTGCACAAGCAACTGAGTTGGAAGAAGTACCGGCTGTAACAACAAATGCTGTGATTAAAGCTAAAGAAACAGTTGACACACCAGTAGTTTACATCCCGGTATTCCCAGGTACCAACTCAGAATATGATTCCGCTAAGGCCTTCGAAAAAGAAGGAGCAAAAGTCAACTTGGTACCATTTGTCACACTGAATGAAGAGGTAATTGTCAAGTCTGTTGACACCATGGTTGACAATATCGAAAAAGCTAATATTATCTTCTTTGCAGGTGGCTTCTCAGCAGCGGATGAACCAGATGGATCAGCTAAATTCATCGTAAACATCTTGCTCAATGAAAAAGTACGTGCAGCTATCGATCACTTCATCGAACGTGGTGGTTTGATTATTGGTATCTGTAACGGATTCCAAGCCCTTGTCAAATCAGGTCTTCTTCCATATGGTAACTTTGAAGATGCAAGTAGCACCAGTCCAACCCTCTTCTACAACGATGCCAACCAACACGTGGCTAAGATGGTAGAAACACGGATTGCCAACACCAACTCACCATGGCTTGCAGGCGTGAAAGTTGGTGATATCCATGCCATCCCAGTATCACACGGTGAAGGGAAGTTTGTCGTGACAGCTGAAGAATTTGCAGAGCTTCGTGACAATGGTCAAATCTTTACCCAATATGTTGACTTCGAAGGTAAACCAAGCATGGATTCAAAATACAATCCAAATGGTTCTGTCCATGCGATTGAAGGGATTACCAGCAAGAACGGTCAAATCATCGGGAAGATGGGACACTCAGAACGTTTCGAAGACGGTCTCTTCCAAAATATTCCAGGAAATAAAGACCAACATCTCTTTGCATCAGCGGTTAAATACTTTACTGGAAAATAAAAGGTATACAAAATGACATACGAAGTTAAATCTCTTAATGAAGAATGTGGTATTTTTGGGATCTGGGGACACCCAGATGCTGCAAAACTGACTTATTTCGGATTACACAGTCTTCAACACCGTGGTCAAGAAGGGGCAGGGATCCTTTCGAATGATGCGGGTCAATTAAAACGGTATCGTGACACGGGGCTTCTCTCAGAAGTATTTCGAAATCCTGCTAACTTGGATAAGTTAACAGGAACGGGAGCGATTGGCCATGTTCGCTATGCGACAGCTGGGGAAGCTTCGGTGGATAACATCCAACCCTTCCTCTTTCGCTTTCATGATACCCAGTTTGGACTGGCCCATAACGGGAATTTGACCAATGCCAAGTCCCTTAAACGGGAGTTGGAAAATAACGGAGCGATCTTTAGCTCAACTTCTGATTCAGAAATCTTGGCCCACTTGATTCGTCGGAGCCACAACCCTTCTTTCATGGGTAAGGTGAAAGAAGCCCTGAATACGGTGAAAGGTGGATTTGCTTACCTTCTCATGCTGGAAGATAAGCTGATTGCGGCCTTGGATCCAAATGGTTTCCGTCCTCTTTCGATTGGGAAAATGGCCAATGGCGCTATCGTAGTTTCCTCTGAAACCTGTGCCTTTGAAGTGGTTGGTGCTGAGTGGATCCGCGATGTGAATCCAGGTGAAGTCGTGATCATCGATGATAACGGCATCACTTACGATAACTATACAACGGACACCCAATTGGCTGTTTGTTCGATGGAGTATATCTACTTTGCCCGCCCGGACTCCAATATTCAAGGGGTCAATGTCCATACAGCTCGTAAACGTATGGGGGCTCAATTGGCACGTGAATTTAAACATGAAGCAGATATTGTGGTCGGTGTACCTAACTCCTCACTTAGTGCAGCTATGGGATTTGCGGAAGAATCCGGCCTACCAAATGAAATGGGCTTGATTAAAAACCAATACACCCAACGGACCTTTATTCAACCGACACAAGAATTACGTGAGCAAGGGGTTCGGATGAAGCTCTCTGCCGTATCCGGTGTCGTGAAAGGCAAACGGGTTGTCATGATTGATGATTCTATCGTACGTGGGACAACATCACGTCGGATTGTGAAGTTATTGAAAGAAGCAGGGGCTACAGAAGTCCATGTGGCAATCGCAAGTCCAGCTCTGGCTTATCCATGTTTCTACGGGATCGATATTCAAACACGTAAGGAATTGATTGCTGCCAATCATACAGTAGAGGAAACACGCGATATCATTGGTGCAGATAGCTTGACGTATTTGTCAATCGATGGCTTGGTTGATTCTATTGGAATTGATACAGATGCCCCAAATGGCGGTCTTTGTGTGGCTTACTTTGATGGAAAATATCCAACGCCTTTGTATGACTACGAAGAACGCTATGTGGAAAGTTTGAAAGAACATACTTCTTTCTATTAAGAGCAGTGCAAAAGAAAAGGAATGAAACAAATGACAAATAAAAATGCTGATGCTCCACGTCTCACTACTGACTAAAAGCTAAAGCATTTGTCAGTAGACGCTTTGCCCTATTGGACCAAAGCTAGAGACCTGACTAGTATTTTTAGATAAAATAATTGTTTATCTAAAAATACGTCGCACTCTTTCTCAAAAAAAGAAAAGGATTAAAAAATGACAAATAAGAATGCATACGCTCAATCTGGTGTAGACGTTGAAGCAGGTTATGAAGTTGTTGAACGGATCAAAAAACACGTGGCTCGTACGGAACGCGCAGGTGTTATGGGAGCTCTCGGTGGCTTCGGTGGCATGTTTGACCTTTCAAAAACAGGTGTCAAAGAGCCCGTTTTGATCTCAGGTACAGATGGTGTCGGTACTAAACTCATGCTGGCTATTAAGTACGACAAACACGATACGATCGGTCAAGACTGTGTGGCTATGTGTGTTAACGATATCATCGCTGCAGGTGCGGAGCCCCTTTACTTCCTTGACTATATCGCAACTGGTAAAAATGAACCTGCTAAATTAGAGCAAGTCGTTGCTGGTGTTGCAGAAGGTTGTGTGCAGGCTGGTGCAGCCCTTATCGGTGGAGAAACGGCTGAAATGCCTGGTATGTATGGTGAAGATGACTATGATTTGGCTGGGTTTGCTGTCGGTGTTGCAGAAAAATCTCAAATCATTGACGGTTCAAAAGTAGCTGAAGGGGATGTGATTCTTGGACTTGCTTCAAGCGGTATCCACTCAAATGGTTACTCACTTGTTCGTCGTGTCTTTGCGGATTACACAGGTGAAGAAGTTCTCCCAGAATTGGAAGGGGAGAAACTTAAAGACGTTCTTTTGGAGCCAACTCGTATCTACGTCAAAGCAGCATTGCCACTCATCAAAGAAGAATTGGTCAACGGAATTGCCCACATCACAGGTGGTGGTTTCATCGAAAATGTACCACGTATGTTCGCAGATGACTTGGCTGCTGAAATTGATGAAAGCAAAGTCCCAGTCCTTCCAATTTTCAAAGCCCTTGAAAAATATGGAGAAATCAAACATGAAGAAATGTTTGAAATCTTCAACATGGGGATTGGTCTCATGCTTGCGGTAAAACCAGAACATGTGGAGCGTGTCAAAGATCTTCTTGACGAACCTGTTTATGAAATCGGTCGTATTGTGAAGAAAGATGGCGCAAGTGTGGTGATTAAATAATGGTGCTATCACCATTTTATACGGAGAAATTGTAGAAAGGAATGTTTAGTTAGCAAGCCTAACTGAACACGGGACTCATTTTCTAGGAAAAAAGAGAAATCATTCTGTGGGTAAGCACCCAGCAATGATTTCCTATTTTTCTACGAAACTGTTCGGCTAGCCGAAACGTCCCTTTGTATCGAATATGAAAATTGCTGTTTTTGCCTCTGGCAACGGCTCAAACTTTCAGGTGATTGCGGAACAATTTCCAGTAGAATTTGTCTTTTCCGATCACCGGGATGCCTATGTCTTAGAACGTGCCAAAAACCTTGGCGTGGTGAGCCATGTCTTTGAACTCAAGGAATTTGATAATAAAGCAGCTTATGAAGAAGCTATCGTTAAACTCTTGAATGAACACCAGATTGACTTGGTTTGTTTGGCGGGTTATATGAAAATCGTTGGCCCAACCTTGCTAGCAGCTTATGAAGGCCGTATCATCAATATTCACCCGGCTTATCTCCCTGAATTCCCTGGTGCTCATGGTATTGAGGATGCTTGGAATGCAGGCGTTGCTGAGAGCGGTGTGACCATTCACTGGGTGGATTCTGGTGTGGACACTGGTAAGGTCATCAAACAAGTCCGTGTGCCACGTCTAGAAAGTGATACCCTTGATACTTTCGAAACTCGCATCCACGAAACAGAGTACAAGCTCTATCCAGAAGTCTTGGAACGTTTGGGAGTAGCACGAAAATAAGGAAGCCATTGATTGGAAAGAACATTTTCGACTGTAGCAGATAAAGAACTTTTTAAAAAAGGAAAAGAAAGAAAAAATGACTAAACGCGCACTAATTAGTGTTTCAGACAAAGCGGGTATTGTTGAATTTGCCCAAGAACTCAAAAAACTCGGTTGGGACATAATCTCAACAGGTGGGACTAAAGTTGCCCTTGACAATGCTGGGGTAGATACCATTGTCATCGACGATGTGACTGGTTTCCCAGAAATGATGGACGGTCGTGTGAAGACTCTTCATCCAAATATCCACGGTGGTCTGCTCGCTCGTCGTGACCTCGATAGTCACCTAGAGGCTGCTAAGGACAATAATATCGAGTTGATCGACCTTGTTGTGGTCAACCTTTACCCATTCAAGGAAACGATTCTCAAACCGGACGTGACTTACGCTGACGCGGTGGAGAACATCGATATTGGTGGACCATCTATGCTTCGTTCAGCAGCTAAAAACCACGCTAGCGTAACAGTTGTGGTAGATCCTGCTGACTATGCTGTGGTTTTGGACGAATTGGTAGCCAACGGCGAAACAAGTTACGAAACTCGCCAACGTTTGGCAGCGAAAGTCTTCCGCCACACAGCAGCCTATGATGCTTTGATCGCAGAATACTTCACTGCTCAAGTGGGTGAAGAAAAACCTGAAAAACTCACTCTGACTTATGATCTCAAGCAACCAATGCGTTATGGGGAAAACCCTCAACAAGACGCAGACTTCTATCAAAAAGCTTTGCCAACGGATTACTCTATTGCTTCCGCTAAACAGTTGAATGGGAAAGAATTGTCCTTCAACAATATCCGTGATGCGGATGCCGCTATCCGGATCATCCGTGATTTCAAAGACCGTCCAACCGTTGTGGCCTTGAAACACATGAACCCATGTGGGATTGGTCAAGCTGACGACATCGAAACTGCTTGGGACTACGCTTATGAGTCTGACCCAGTATCCATCTTCGGTGGTATCGTCGTTCTCAACCGCGAGGTAGATGTTGCGACAGCTAAGAAGATGCATGGTGTTTTCCTTGAAATCATCATTGCACCAAGCTACACAGACGATGCGCTTGAAATCTTGACTACCAAGAAGAAAAACTTGCGGATTCTTGAGCTACCATTTGACGCTCAAGATGCTAGTGAAGTGGAAGCAGAATACACTGGTGTTGTTGGTGGTCTCCTCGTTCAAAACCAAGACGTTGTGAAAGAAAGTCCAGCTGACTGGCAAGTGGTTACCAAACGCCAACCAACTGAGACAGAAGCGACAGCTCTTGAGTTTGCTTGGAAAGCTATCAAGTATGTGAAATCAAATGGTATTATCGTGACCAACGACCACATGACACTTGGTGTTGGCCCAGGTCAAACCAACCGTGTGGCTTCAGTCCGCATCGCTATTGACCAAGCCAAAGACCATCTTGATGGTGCTGTTCTTGCTTCAGATGCCTTCTTCCCATTTGCAGATAATGTGGAAGAAATCGCTAAAGCAGGGATTAAAGCGATCATCCAGCCAGGTGGATCAGTTCGTGACCAAGAGTCAATCGAAGCGGCTGATAAATACGGCTTGACCATGATCTTTACAGGAGTCAGACATTTTAGACATTAATCAAAAAGGCTGGGCAAAAAATGTCCAGCCTTTGATGTTTGATAGGAATAACTGCAAGACGCAGTGGTTGATTGCTCAAAGCACTGCTTTGAGGTGGCGGATAGGACTTGCGAAGCAAGTTTCCTAAATCTTTTTTCGCTTTTTAAGCTCCAAAGATAACCTAATGAAGGAAACAAAGTTTCCTTTATCCACAACCTTCAACAGTCTCCCAGACTGTTGAAGCTGTGCGGGGTGGGAAGATTGAAAAGGTTTGGGGAACCTTTTCAACCTTTTTTAAATAGTCTGAGTTCTTTCCCACTCCCTTTCTGCTGGTTAAGAAGACCTTAATCTGGGTAGATGTAGGTGACGGTTCCCCAGATGGGGTTGGTTGGATCGAACCAACCGCGGAAGTTGTCGATATAGCGATGGCCGTTGTAGTTCGCCTCTTGGATCTGAATTTTTTGGTCATGTTCGACGTCTGTAACCAAGGCGACATGGCCATATCCCCCATCATCCCAACAGGCGATGGCACCGACCTCTGGAGTGTCTCCTGTCTGGAATCCAGCAGCGCGTGCATTAGCTGCCCACATGCCGCCGTTTCCCCACCAGTTGTGGGCCCAAGGGGCTAATTCTTTGGCTCCCCAGGTGCACTCACCAATGGGGTAGGTGTTTCCCGGATGTGTCGCGAGTGGCGTGAGCTTTGGCTTTGCCCTTTCCACTTGAAAGGTAGTGGGGAATAGCCCTTTTAGTTGCCCCTTCTTTTTCTGGTAGACGTGGAGATGAAATAGCCCACTTCCCTTGTGTTTTTGAGCCTGAAAGCGCAGTTGGAAGTGTCCAGGTGCAATCTTCTTTGCGGGATACCAGACCAGATCATCCTGCCTGTTTTCTTCTGACCAGATGGGGAAGACAATCTCGTCAACGTCTTCGAACAACTTTAGATCTACCTCAAATTCTTGTGAGGAGTTGGGTGTGATCGTGATTTTGGGCTGGGAGGAAGCCAGGTCTTTTTGCTGGACGCTGGTCGTGAGAGGGTAAAGGCCGGTTAGCTGCTCATTTGCCTCCACCCCATAGACATGAACATGATAAAGTCCGGCTTGATCAGAATGGTTGGTTAAAGGCACTTGTAGGTCAAATCCCTTGTCATTGCGTTCCACAGGATACCAAATCAAGTCATCTTGGCCATTTTGGTCAGACCAGACAGGTACTTGGATCTTTTGATACTTATCCGGGACGTTTCCAAGATGAATCATCAGCTGCCCTTTTTCGGCATAGATAGCATTGGTCGCTTGATCTGCATGAGCAATAGAGGCTTGCATCCCCCATGTCGCACAAGTCAGTACGACAAATTTTTTGATCGTTTGCATAATACTCCTTTTCGTCAATTAGTAGGTCTCACCTATACTATTCGGAAAAAAATGAGAAATAGGAGAAAATAGCAAAAAATGTTTGGATTCTACTGGGAATAGGAGACTTTTGTTGAAATCATTAGAATAAAACGAACGATTATGATATAATTTAATAAAATAATTCGCAAAAGAGGTTCGAGATGAAACTTTTGGTTGTTGGATCTGGCGGTCGTGAGCATGCGATTGCTAAGAAATTGTTGGAGTCTACAGACGTTGAGCAGGTTTTTGTGGCTCCTGGTAATGACGGGATGCGATTAGATGGTCTGGATTTGATCAATATCGGAATTTCCGAACATTCTAAGCTGATTGACTTCGCAAAAGCGAATGATGTTGCTTGGACCTTTATCGGTCCAGATGATGCCCTTGCGGCGGGGATTGTGGATGACTTCAATGCAGCTGGTCTCAAGGCTTTTGGTCCGACCAAGGCTGCAGCTGAGCTTGAGTGGTCTAAGGATTTTGCTAAGGAAATCATGGTCAAATACAATGTTCCGACAGCAGCCTATGGCACATTTTCAGATTTCGAAGAAGCCAAGGCCTACATCGAAGAAAAAGGCGCTCCAATCGTCGTCAAGGCAGATGGTTTAGCCCTTGGGAAAGGTGTCGTCGTTGCGGAGACAGTTGAGCAAGCCGTCGAAGCCGCTCACGAGATGCTTTTGGACAATAAATTCGGTGATTCAGGTGCGCGTGTGGTCATCGAGGAATTCCTTGATGGGGAAGAGTTTTCACTCTTTGCCTTTGTCAATGGGGATAAGTTCTACATTATGCCAACAGCTCAGGACCACAAACGTGCCTATGATGAGGACAAGGGTCCCAACACTGGTGGGATGGGTGCCTATGCGCCAGTTCCTCACTTGCCACAGAGCGTGGTTGACACAGCGGTTGACACCATTGTCAAGCCAGTTCTTGAAGGCATGATTAAAGAAGGACGTCCCTACCTTGGTGTCCTTTACGCTGGTCTTATCTTGACAGCTGATGGACCGAAAGTCATCGAGTTCAACTCTCGTTTTGGAGATCCTGAAACGCAAATTATCTTGCCTCGTTTGACATCTGACTTTGCACAAAACATCACTGACATTTTGGAAGGAAAAGAGCCAGCCATCATGTGGACGGACAAGGGTGTGACACTAGGCGTGGTTGTAGCCTCAAACGGATACCCACTTGCTTATGAGAAAGGTGTCAAGCTTCCAGCCAAGACAGAGGGCGATATCATCACTTACTATGCTGGTGCCAAATTCGCTGAAAATGGCCAAGACCTCCTCTCAAACGGCGGACGTGTCTACATGCTGGTTACCACAGCAGACACCGTCAAAGACGGCCAAAATATCATCTACAACGAACTCAACAAACAAAACACAGAAGGCCTGTTCTACCGTAAGGATATCGGTAGCAAGGCGAATAAATAAAACTCTTTGAAAATCTTCGATTGACTGTGTTAAAGCTCCTTGATGAACTTTAGTTCTATCTTCGTCGCTTTGCCTTGTCACTCTATGATTTTCTTCGAGTTTTCGAATATCAATGCTATATTAGGCGATGAAGTCGCCAAACACGATAATGGTCGCCGTGGTGAAAAGACCAGAACAGCATCTGTTCTGGTCGGGGGAAACTTTGAGACCTTAGGCTCAAAGTTTAGGAATGAAACCGAAGGTTTGCTTCCGTCCCCACCACCTAAGACCATTATCAAAAAAAGAAAAAGGAAAAATTATGACTAAACCAGTAATTTCCATTATCATGGGCTCAAAATCTGACTGGGCAACCATGCAAAAAGCCGCTGAAGTCCTCGACAACTTCGGCGTCGCTTACGAAAAGAAGGTTGTTTCCGCCCATCGGACGCCTGACCTCATGTTCAAACATGCCGAAGAAGCCCGTAGCCGTGGCATCAAGGTCATCATCGCGGGTGCGGGTGGCGCAGCTCACTTGCCAGGGATGGTCGCAGCTAAAACTACCCTTCCAGTTATCGGGGTACCTGTCAAATCACGTGCCCTTAGCGGTGTGGATTCACTTTATTCTATCGTTCAGATGCCGGGTGGCGTGCCTGTGGCAACAATGGCCATTGGTGAAGCAGGAGCGACAAACGCAGCCCTCTTTGCCCTTCGTCTCCTGTCAGTAGAGGATCAAGCTATCGCGACAGCTTTGGCAGATTTTGCAGAAGAACAAGGAAAAATCGCAGAGGAGTCTACAAATGAGCTCAACTAAAACCATTGGGATCATCGGTGGTGGCCAGCTCGGTCAGATGATGGCGATCTCAGCTATTTACATGGGACACAAGGTTATCGCCTTGGATCCAGCAGCGGATTGCCCAGCCTCCCGTGTGGCGGAAATCATCGTGGCCCCTTACGACGACGTAGACGCTCTTCGTCAGTTGGCAGATCGCTGTGATGTTCTCACTTATGAATTTGAAAATGTGGATGCTGATGGTTTGGATGCCGTTATTAAAGAAGGCCAGCTTCCTCAAGGGACCGACCTGCTTCGCATCTCCCAAAACCGGATCTTTGAGAAGGACTTTCTTTCCAACAAAGCACAAGTCACTGTGGCCCCTTACAAGGTCGTAACTTCTAGCAAAGACTTGGCAGATATCGACTTCTCGAAAAACTATGTCCTCAAGACGGCGACCGGTGGTTATGATGGCCATGGTCAGAAGGTCATTCGTTCAGAAGCGGACTTGGAAGAAGCCTGTGCTTTAGCCGATTCAGCAGACTGTGTTTTAGAAGAGTTTGTCAACTTTGACCTTGAGATTTCAGTCATCGTGTCTGGAAATGGCAAGGATGTGACAGTCTTCCCAGTTCAAGAAAATATCCACCGCAACAACATTCTTTCAAAAACCATTGTGCCTGCTCGCATTTCAGAAAGTCTAGCTGAAAAAGCCAAAGCCATGGCAGTACGAATCGCTGAACAACTGAACCTCTCTGGTACCCTCTGTGTGGAAATGTTTGCGACAGCTGATGACATCATTGTCAACGAAATCGCGCCTCGCCCACACAATTCAGGGCATTATTCGATCGAAGCCTGCGACTTTTCACAGTTTGACACGCACATCTTGGGTGTTCTCGGAGCACCACTCCCAGCAATCCACCTTCATGCGCCTGCTGTCATGCTCAATGTTCTCGGCCAACACGTCGAGGCTGCTGAAACATATGTGACAGAAAATCCAAGCGCTCACCTCCACTTATATGGTAAACTAGAAGCAAAGCACAATCGCAAGATGGGACATGTGACTTTGTTTAGTGATGTGCCAGATGAGGTTGAGGAGTTTGGGAAAGGGATTGATTTTTAAGTGAAAATAGCGATTCTAGGACTTGGAGTCATCGGGACCACTTATGCCTACGCCTTTCAAAAAGCAGGCCATCAAGTAGAGCACGTACTGAGAGATAGTAAGAAAAGCACTGCTCCGAAGGAGTTGTCGGTTGATCTGCTAGATGGTCGCTATCATTCCAAAGGTGAAAATAAACACGACACCTATGAGGTTCATGTGGCGGAAGCTGATTCGGAATACGATTTTATTTTTCTGAGTGTGCGTCATGGGCTTGTCAAAGAAGCTGTGGAGACCTTGCGAAAAAATAATATTAAAGGTACCCTCGTTTTCTTTTGTAATTTCTGGGATACTCGAAAAGAGGTCCAAGAGTGGGCAGGAGACTATGACTATATTCTAGCCTTTCCGACAGCGGGCGGTCACATGCAAGAGGACCATTTGGATGGTGTCTTGTTTGACCATTTAATGCTAGAAGGTGAGCAAAAAGCACACATTTCTAACTATGCTGATCTGACGGCTTTACTGACTTCTGCAGATTTGAAGTGGGAAGTGCCTCATGATATGGTCGAGTGGATTTGGATTCACATGGCGATTAACGCAGGTGTTACTTCGACAGCTGCGCGTTCTGGAAATCTGGAAAATCCAGAAGAATTGGCTTTGAACTTGATGAATAGTTCATCGGAATTATCATTGGCCATCAAGGCTATTCGAGAAGCTTTGAAAGTTGTAGAAGCGCGTGGTGTGAATTTGAAGCTTTACAAGGCAGAACTCTTACCCTACAAAATTCCAGCTTGGATAGCTGGCAAAGCCATGAAAGTCATGTTTGCGAAAAATGAGCTAACTCGAAAAATCATGACCTTACACAATGATAAACAGGACATCTTCTATTGTTGTCAAAGTGTTTATCAGACTGGTCAGGAGTTAGGTGTCAAGATGCCTATTCTGGAAGCAAATATGAAGGGCATTTCGATTTAGGAGGTTTTATGATTCAACTCATTGTCAACGCATTTGTCGAAAAAGAGAAGACTGGAGCAGTCGTCGAAGTCTTGTATGCTAGTAGCGATCACGAAAAAGTGAAAGCTAAGTATGAAGAGTTAGTTGTACGATACCCTGAAAACTATTTAGCCATCTATGATCTACCGTTAGATACGGATTTGAATACACTCGATCACTATCCATCTGTGTGGATTGGGAAAGAAGAATTTGAATAAAGCGACTGTTGGTTGCTAACAGATGTGATACATCAAAAGAAAGGAAAATAAAACAATGATCGAACGTTACTCTCGCCCTGAAATGGCGAACATTTGGACTGAAGAAAATAAATACCGTGCTTGGCTTGAGGTGGAAATCTTGGCTGACGAAGCATGGGCTGAATTGGGAGAAATCCCTAAGGAAGATGTGGCTTTGATTCGTGAAAAAGCGGACTTTGACATCGACCGTATTTTGGAAATCGAGCAGGAGACTCGTCACGATGTGGTGGCCTTCACACGTGCGGTTTCTGAAACGCTTGGTGAAGAGCGCAAGTGGGTTCACTATGGTTTGACATCTACTGACGTAGTAGATACTGCCTATGGTTACCTCTACAAACAAGCCAACGACATCATCCGCAAGGACCTTGAAAACTTCCTCAACATCATCGCTGACAAAGCGAAAGAGCACAAGTTCACTATCATGATGGGTCGTACCCACGGTGTGCATGCTGAGCCGACAACTTTTGGTCTTAAATTGGCCACTTGGTACAGCGAAATGAAACGCAACATTGAGCGTTTCGAGCATGCGGCTGCTGGTGTGGAAGCTGGTAAGATTTCTGGTGCGGTTGGTAACTTTGCCAACATCCCACCATTCGTTGAAAAATACGTCTGCGATAAATTGGGTATCCGTGCTCAAGAAATCTCTACACAGGTCCTTCCTCGTGACCTTCACGCTGAGTACTTTGCAGTTCTTGCTAGCATCGCAACTTCTATCGAGCGGATGGCGACTGAAATCCGTGGTCTTCAAAAATCTGAACAACGTGAAGTGGAAGAATTCTTTGCCAAAGGTCAAAAAGGATCTTCAGCAATGCCTCACAAGCGCAACCCGATCGGTTCTGAAAACATGACAGGTCTTGCGCGTGTGATCCGTGGCCACATGGTCACAGCTTATGAAAATGTGTCACTCTGGCATGAGCGTGATATCTCTCACTCATCAGCTGAGCGGATCATCGCACCAGACACAACCATCTTGATTGACTACATGCTCAACCGTTTCGGAAACATCGTTAAGAACTTGACTGTCTTCCCAGAAAACATGATCCGCAACATGAACTCTACATTTGGTTTGATCTTCAGCCAACGTGCCATGTTGACTTTGATTGAAAAAGGCATGACACGTGAGCAAGCTTACGACCTTGTTCAACCGAAGACTGCCCAATCATGGGATAACCAAGTCGACTTCAAACCACTTCTCGAAGCAGATCCAGAAGTGACTTCACGCCTCACTCAAGAAGAGATCGACGAAATCTTCAACCCAACTTACTACACCAAACGGGTGGATGAAATCTTCGAACGCATCGGTTTGGGTGACTAATCGCAACGAAAAAGGGAATTTGAAAAATAGACGAAAGAGGCTGGGACAAAAGTCCTAGCCTCTCAATTATTTTTGGATTGTCGAGCAAGACGCAGTGGTTGAGTGGGCTCTAATACGCTGATTTCATCAGCTTTTACAGCCCTACTCAACTGTGCGGAGGTGGGACGACGAAATCGAATTCTAACGAATTCCCGATTTCTGTCCCACTCTCTTTTTAAACTTTTTATAGCTAAACTATCACTAATTATATATATTTTTAAAGTGGTCTTTAGAAATCGTTTTCAACATGCTATACTGGAGCTATAAAAAAGACCGAGATGTCTCAGTCTTTTTGGTTCTTAGTGATCGCGGTCACAGGAGATGAACTTGATCTTGTAGTAGTCACCGCGTTTATAGGTTTCCGTGTATTCAAGGATTTGGCCAGTCGCTTCTAGCTTGGTCGTCTTCACTTGTTTGACCGTTGGGAAATTTTCGTCGATCTTTAATACTTTGGCAACCTTGCTTGGTGTAGGAAAGACGATTTCGTTGACTTCTTCGAAGTGCTCATCATTCATATGAATGTGATAGTCTTCTTTGAAGCGATCATAGATAGAGCTGTAGTATTCCAAATTTGGATAGTTTGGATTGATGTATTGTTCAGGAACATAGGTTTGGTGGAAGATATAGGTATCATCCCCTGTCTGGCGAGTCCGTTCGATCTTATAGTAGAATTGCGTTGGGTTAAGGCTTAGTTTGTCTAGGATGCTTAAGGTATTTCCACGTTTAATAGAGAGAACTTTGACTTTGGCCTTTTGGATTGGGAAGGTTTCAACATCTGAAAATTCAACCAGTTTGTGTTTTCGAGCACGAGAAACAAAGGTTCCTTTTCCTTGCTGACGGACAATGTAGCCATCAGCAGCGAGGTCGTTCAAAGCACGGACAACGGTGATAGAGCTAACATCATAAATTTTAATGAGTTCAGCTTCAGTATAAAATTTATCTCCATTTTCAAATTTTCCTGAGATAATTTGTTGCTTCAATTCATCTTTGATGTGTTGGTACTTTGGAATTGCCATAGTGCTACCTCTCTTTAGATTTCTCTTATTTAACCCTATTTTAACATATTTTTTATAAAAGTGTTGACATTTTTTAAATAATTTATTATATTAATAAATGAAAAGGGTTACATATAAGAAAGGGGGGCGTTTATGGGAGTTTTTGAGATTCGCGATGCTTTCTATTTAAAAGATCAACCCTTCAAGATTTTATCCGGAGCGATCCATTATTTCCGAATTGACCCAGCAGACTGGTATCATTCCTTGTATAATCTAAAGGCTTTAGGTTTTAACACGGTTGAGACCTATGTCCCTTGGAATGCGCATGAACCCCGCAAAGGGCAGTTTGACTTTAGTGGTCGATTGGATCTAGAGCGTTTCATTCAAACAGCCCAGTCTCTAGGACTTTACATGATTGTAAGGCCGTCGCCCTTTATCTGTGCAGAGTGGGAATTTGGTGGATTACCAGCCTGGCTCTTGGAAGAAGACCTGCGAATCCGCTCATCAGACCCAGCCTTTATCGAAGCGGTGGATCGTTATTATGATCGCTTGCTTGGCTTGTTGACACCCTACCAAGTGGATCAGGGTGGTCCAATCCTCATGATGCAGGTTGAAAATGAGTACGGCTCTTATGGAGAGGATAAGGATTATCTTCGTGCCATTCGGGATTTGCTGAAGGAAAAAGGCGTGACCTGTCCTCTCTTTACATCAGATGGACCATGGCGAGCAACGCTAAGAGCAGGAACCTTGATCGAAGAAGACCTCTTCGTGACAGGAAACTTCGGTTCCAAAGCAGCCTATAACTTTGGTCAAATGAAAGAATTCTTTGACGAATACGGCAAGAGATGGCCCTTGATGTGTATGGAATTCTGGGATGGCTGGTTTACCCGCTGGAAAGAACCTGTGATTCAAAGGGACCCAGAGGAGTTGGCTGAAGCTGTCCATGAGGTCTTGGAGCTTGGCTCCATTAATCTCTACATGTTTCATGGCGGAACCAATTTTGGCTTCATGAATGGTTGTTCAGCTCGGGGGACGCTTGATTTGCCACAGGTGACGTCCTATGACTATGGGGCTTTGCTCAATGAGCAGGGCAATCCGACGGAGAAGTATTATGCCATTCAAAAGATGATGGCGACCTATTATTCGGAATACCCACAGCAAGAACCACTTATCAAAGAGTGTTTACCAGAACAAACCTTGCAATTGGCGGCCAAGACTAGTCTTTTTGGGAATCTGGATAATTTGGCTCAAGTCGAGACCAGCCTTTATCCCGAAAAGATGGAAGAGTTGGGGCAAACCACAGGTTATCTCCTATATGAGACAGACCTTGAGTTGGATGCGGAAGAAGAAAGACTGCGCATCATTGATGGTCGGGATCGGGTACAGATTTACCTGGATGATCAACATGTAGCAACGCAATACCAAACAGAGATCGGTGAAGATCTTTTCATCAAAGGAAAAAAGAAAGCGGTTACGAATTTAAAAATCTTGCTTGAGAATATGGGTCGTGTCAACTACGGGCACAAGCTCTTAGCTGATAGCCAGCGCAAGGGCATTCGCACAGGTGTCTGTGTGGATTTGCATTTCCACCTTCATTGGAAGCAGTACCCACTGGATTTACAAGATCTCAGTCAGCTCGATTTTTCAAAGGAATGGCAGGCAGGTGCTCCAGCCTTTTACCGATATGATTTTCAGCTGGACCACACCCTTGATACCTATCTAGATATGACAGGATTTGGGAAAGGGGTTGTCTTTGTCAACGGCCACAACCTTGGTCGCTTCTGGAAGGTTGGACCGACCACTTCACTTTACGTGCCTCATGGTTTCCTCAAAGAAGGAGCCAATAGCCTGATCGTCTTTGAGACAGAAGGGCGTTACCAAGAGACACTTCAACTTGTTCAACAACCTACATTCAAAGAAGTAAAGGGGGAAAACTTATGACTATTGTAGGATGCCGTATCGATGGACGTTTGATCCACGGGCAGGTAGCCAATCTTTGGACTACCAAACTAAATGTTTCACGTATCATGGTGATCGATGATGAAGTCGCTCAAAATGATATCGAAAAAAGTGGCTTGAAACTAGCGACACCACCTGGTGTTAAGCTTAGTATCTTGCCAGTCGCAAAGGCTGCGGAAAATATCTTAGCTGGAAAATATGATAGCCAACGACTCTTTATCGTAGCTCGCAAACCAGATCGTTTCCTTCGTTTGATCGAAGCAGGCGTTCAGCTTGAAACGCTGAATGTCGGCAATATGTCTCAATCTGATGAGACACGTGCGATTACCCGCTCGATCAATGTGGTGGACGCGGACGTGGAAGACTTCAACAAGATCCACGAAAAAGGTGTGAAAATTACGTCTCAGATGGTGCCAAACGACACTGCAGAAGACTTTATGAAGTTATTAAAGTAAAAGAAAATTTTTAGGAGGAAATTGTCATGATACAATGGTGGCAAATTTTACTACTTACTTTGTACTCAGCTTATCAAATCTGTGATGAGTTGACGATTGTTTCATCAGCAGGATCACCAGTCTTTGCTGGTTTCATTACAGGACTTGTCATGGGGGATTTAAAGACAGGTCTATTTATCGGAGCTTCTCTTCAATTGACAGTGCTCGGTGTAGGTACTTTCGGTGGAGCTTCTCGTATTGACGCAACATCTGGTGCCGTTCTTGCGACTGCCTTCTCAGTAGCAAAAGGGATTGATCCAGAGATTGCTATTGCTACAATCGCTGTGCCGGTAGCAACTTTGTTGACCTACTTTGATATTCTTGGTCGTATGACTACAACTTACTTCGCTCACCGTGTAGATGCTGCGATCGAACGTTACGACTATAAAGGAATTGAACGCAACTACCTTCTTGGTGCTGTTCCTTGGGCTCTTTCTCGTGCCCTTCCAGTCTTCTTCGCGCTTGCCTTTGGTGGTTCTTTCGTAGAAACTGTTGTTACAGGTCTTGCTAATGTACAATGGTTGGCAAACGGTCTGAAACTTGCAGGTCAAATGCTTCCAGGTCTTGGATTTGCGATCTTGCTTCGTTACCTTCCTGTTCGTCGTAACCTTCACTACTTAGCACTTGGCTTTGGCTTAACAGCAATGTTGACAGTGCTTTATAGCAATGTTCAAAGCCTTGGTGCTGCAGTGTCTAGCATTGTTGGTTCTGATGTGTTCGCTAAACTTCCAAAAGAACAAGCTATTACTTTTGTTAACAACTTCAAGAGTGTATCTATGATTGGTATTGCCATTATCGGTATCTTCCTTGCAGTACAACACTTCAAAAACAGTCAACGTACAGTCGTAGCTGCTCCAGCAAGCAATGTAGAAAGCGGGGAAATTGAAGATGACGAATTCTAATTACAAACTAACAAAAGAAGATTTTAAACAAATCAACAAACGTAGCCTCTTCACCTTCCAATTGGGTTGGAACTACGAACGGATGCAGGCTTCTGGTTACCTTTATATGCTTTTACCTCAGTTGCGTAAAATGTATGGTGATGGCACTCCAGAATTGAAAGAAATGATGAAATTGCATACGCAATTCTTCAATACTTCTCCATTCTTCCACACTATTATCACTGGTTTTGACCTTGCTTTGGAAGAAAAAGATGGTGTAAAATCAAAAGATGCGGTGAACGGGATCAAGACAGGTCTTATGGGACCATTTGCCCCTCTTGGGGACTCAATCTTTGGATCATTGGTACCAGCTATTATGGGTTCAATCGCAGCAACTTTGGCTATTGCAGGAAACCCAGCCGGTATCTTCTTGTGGATCGCTGTGGCAGTTGCTTATGACATTTTCCGTTGGAAACAGTTGGAATTTGCCTATAAAGAAGGGGTTAACCTCATCAACAACATGCAAAGTACCTTGACAGCTTTGATCGACGCAGCTGCCGTTCTGGGTATCTTCATGGTTGGTGCCTTGATTGCCAGCATGATTGGTGTTGAAGTTTCTTGGACTCCACACATTGGGGACAAAGCGATTGAAATTCAAGATATGCTCAACCTTATCTTCCCACGTTTGGTACCAGCAATCATCACAGGTGTAATCTACTGGTTGCTTGGACGTAAGGGTATGAACTCTACAAAAGCTATCTTGCTCATCATCCTTGCAGCAATCGCATTCTCAGCATTTGGCCACTTCTTCTTTGGAATGGCATAATGGAGTAAGGTATGGCAAAAGAGTTAGTATTGGTCAGTCATGGTCGCTTCTGTGAAGAGCTTAAAGCTAGCACAGAGATGATTATGGGACCACAAGAATCCATCCATACGGTTGCACTCTTACCAGAAGAAGGACCAGAAGACTTTACTGCTAAATTTGAAGCAACAGTCCAAGGTCTAGAAGACTATATTGTATTTGCCGATCTCTTGGGAGGAACTCCTTGCAACACCGTGAGCCGCTTGATCCTTGAAGGACGTGCGATTGACTTATACGCAGGGATGAATCTTCCGATGGTCATCGAGTTCATCAATAGTAGCCTGACTGGTAATGAAGGGGACTACCCTGAACGTGCAAAAGAAAGTATTGTCAAGGTCAATGACCTCTTGTCAAACCTTGATGATGATGAAGATGAGTAGGTTGGTATGGGAGTCTGGGAGCATCATCTCAGGCTCCTTTCCCATTTATCAACGTTAGATTGTAGAAAGGAACAACAGGTTCTATGTTAGACTATACAAAAGAAGACTTGCAGGAGCTAGGAGCAGAGATCACAACACGTGAAATCTACCAACAACCGACGGTTTGGAAAGAAACAGCTCGCTTGTATCAAGAAAGAAAAGCGGAAATAAAAGCTTTCTTAGAAAAAATTGGGCAAGAGCATGACTATATCAAGGTCATCTTGACAGGGGCTGGGACCTCAGCCTATGTGGGAGATACCTTGGTTCCATATTTGCAGGAAGTACACGATGAACGCCACTGGAATTTTCAATCCATTGCGACGACGGATATCGTAGCTCATCCTCAAACCTATTTGAAAAAAGAGGTTCCGACTGTTTTAGTATCTTTTGCCCGGAGTGGCAATTCGCCAGAAAGTGTCGCCACCGTGCAGTTGGCTCAAGACTTGGTTGATGAGCTCTATCAGATCACCATTACCTGTGCCGAAGAAGGAAAACTGGCCCAGCAAGCCCACGGAGATGAGCGCAATCTCTTGCTTCTCCAACCTAAAGAAACCAATGATGCCGGCTTTGCGATGACCTCTAGCTTTACCTCTATGCTTTTGACAGCTCTCTTGGTTTTTGATCCAAGTGAGGAAGAGATCAAGGAAAAACGAGTAGCAGAGCTGGTTGATCTATCTGAGCAAATCTTGGAGAAGGACCGTGCGGTCAAGGAAGTGGTCGATCTAGACTTTGAGCGCGTGATCTATCTGGGAGCAGGACCTTTCTTTGGCCTAGCCCATGAAGCCCAGCTCAAGATTTTGGAATTAACGGCAGGCAAAATCGCAACCATGTATGAGAGTCCTGTCGGATTCCGTCACGGTCCAAAATCCCTCATCAATGATCAGACCCTCGTCTTGGTCTTTGGAGCCATTGATCCTTATACCCGTCAGTATGATCTGGACTTGGTTCGAGAAGTTGCAGGGGATCGGATTGCCCGTCAAGTTGTCCTCTTGACCGATCAAGCTGCAGGGATCGAGCATGTACGAGAAGTGTTGGTGAAAGCATCAGCAGACTCCCTAGATATCTACCGTGCCTTCCCATACATTATCTACGGTCAGTTGATTTCTCTCTTGACTTCGCTCAAGGTGCAAAATCGCCCAGACACGCCATCACCAACTGGTACTGTCAATCGGGTTGTTCAAGGGGTGATCATTCATCCATTTCATAAAGAATAGCCACTAATTTTCTATAAAAAGTGGAGTGTTTCTTCTTGTGAAACTGATACAATGGAGAAAAACAGTGAGAGGAGAAGGTTTGTGAAACAGTATCAAGAAAGCGTGTTTGGGGAATGGCAGAATCAAGAGGTTCGGGCTTATCGCCTCGAAAATGACAAGGGTTACCAATTATCTGTCATGACCTATGGGGCGACGATCTTAGAATATGTGACGCCTGATAAAGAAGACCAGTTTACGAATATTATTCTAGGCTTTGATCGCTTTGAGGACTATGTGGGCAATAGCCCTAAATATGGGGCTAGTATTGGCCCGGTAGCTGGCCGGATTGCAGGAGCTAGCTTTGAACTCAATGGTCAAACCTATCACTTGGAAGCTAATAATGGTACCAACTGCAACCACAGTGGACCGACGGGTTGGGATAGCGCTTTGTTTAGCGTGGAGTCGGTAACGGATCAGGAAATCACTCTCTATACAGAACGGGCGGATGGAACCGGTGGTTTCCCTGGAAGTCTCAAGATCTGGGTAACCTATGGTTTGACGGAAGATGGTGAACTCGAGATTGCTTATCGGGTAGAAACGGATCAAGATACTCTAGTTAACCCGACCAACCACAGCTATTTCAACCTATCTGGGGACTTCACCCAACCGATCAATGACCATGTCTTTCAGATCAACCATCAAGGGCTTTACCCTATCCATCCCGACGGTGTCCCTCTTCAGACCGTGGATAGAGAAAGTCCGGTTGTTCAGCATCTCTACCAAGCTATGCTCTTGGAGGATCTTTTTAAGGACTCTGATCCGCAAATTCGTCTGGTAGAAGGATTAGACCATCCATTTGCTCTTCCAGAAGGGCATGAAAATGCCGGCTTTCTTTACCATCAGCCATCTGGACGTTTTTTGACCTTTAAGTCAGAAGCCCCAGCCTTGGTGGTATATTCAGCCAATTTCGTAGACGAAACTGTTCATCTGCAAGGCCAACCAATGGTTCAGCACAATGGCTTGGCTCTAGAATTCCAAACAGTGCCAGATGCCATTCACAGTGACCAAGCTGAAAAGGTCATCTTGAGAGCAGGTCAAGTCTTCACCAGCAAGACTAGCTACCATGCCATCGCTAAGAAATAAGGAGGAAAAGGGTGACCCAAACAAGGATGTGAAATTCTTGCTTGGGACCTCCTCTTTTTCTCGAAAAAAATTTTTTAGAAAAACTATAAGGAAAGTTTAAGCTTCCTATCGTATACTAATACCATCATCAAAGACCTCCTAACTTTGAATGATAAAACTCCTAAAACTTTTTCATAATAATCTCCCTATAAGAGCCACCAAAACCGGTGGCTTTTTTCTGGGAGTGAGACAGAACAATTTTTTAAAATTGTTCGTTGTCTCACCCCCGCACAGTTGATTAGGTAATCTTTGGAGCTATAAGAGCGAACAAAGATACCAATCAACCACTGCGTTATGTAATTATTACTAAACCTATTTCATCTAATCAAGCCTGATAGGGACGTAGACGAAATTAGGTACATTGACGCGGTTCGAACGCTAGTGAGAACTACGATCCTTAAAAAGAAACAAGTTATTTTAAGAGGAAAATCGGTTCCGAAAACCGACAATCAATAATTAGTAATATATCGAATAGAATATGATTTTAAATCATCAGAGACGTCATTTTTTGCTATAATAGACTGTATGAGTAGAATTTTAGACAATGAAATCATGGGCGATGAAGAGGCCGTTGAACGGACGTTGCGCCCGCAATACTTACATGAATATATTGGTCAAGATAAGGTCAAGGACCAGCTGAAAATCTTTATTGAGGCAGCTAAGCTTCGGGATGAAGCGCTGGATCATGTCCTTCTTTTTGGCCCTCCGGGGCTTGGAAAAACCACCATGGCCTTTGTCATCGCCAATGAACTGGGCGTCAATCTCAAGCAGACTTCTGGTCCTGTCATTGAAAAGGCCGGTGACTTGGTAGCTATCCTCAATGATCTAGAGCCGGGGGATGTCCTCTTTATCGATGAGATCCACCGTCTTCCTATGTCAGTCGAAGAAGTGCTTTACAGCGCCATGGAAGATTTTTACATCGACATTATGATTGGCGCTGGTGAGAGCAGCCGGAGTGTCCATCTGGACCTTCCTCCTTTCACTTTGATTGGGGCAACGACGCGAGCTGGTATGCTGTCCAATCCCTTGCGCGCTCGCTTTGGGATTACCGGACACATGGAATACTATGAGCAGGATGATCTGACAGAGATTGTCGAGCGGACCGCCGAGATTTTTGAGATGGAGATTACCCACGAAGCTGCCGAAGAGCTTTCTCTTCGTAGTCGTGGGACCCCTCGGATTGCCAACCGCTTGCTCAAACGGGTGCGCGATTTTGCCCAGATCATGGGCGATGGCTTAATTGACGATACTATTACAGACAAGGCCCTCTCCATGCTGGATGTGGACCATGAAGGGCTGGACTATGTCGATCAAAAGATCCTGCGTACCATGATTGAGATGTACGGCGGTGGCCCGGTCGGGCTTGGGACTTTATCGGTCAATATTGCCGAAGAGCGAGAGACCGTAGAAGATATGTATGAGCCTTACTTGATTCAAAAAGGCTTTATCATGCGGACCCGGACAGGGCGCGTGGCGACCCGCAAGGCCTATGAACATCTGGGTTATCCCTACAATGGAGACTAGAAGAAGATGCTGACGGAAGAAGCAATAGTAGAACAAATCCAAGTGGATCCGGATATGATGACTGTTTTGGCTATCATTCGGGATCTCAACTTAGCAGATGCCTGGTTAGCGGCGGGCGCGGTGCGCAATTTCATCTGGAACCAGCTCTCTGGAAAACCAGGGTTTGATGCGACGACAGATCTGGATCTGGTCTTTTATGACCCTACGATCAGCTATGAGGAGACTCAGCAGATCGAGCAGGAATTAAAGAAGACCTATCCCCAGTACGCTTGGGAAGTGAAAAATCAAGTCTATATGCACCAGCATAGCCCGGGGACGGCTCCATATCATAGTGCCTGTGATGCGGTTTCTAAATACCCCGAGCAGTGTACGGCTCTTGCGGTTCGCTTAAGGAAAGAGGGTCAGCTAGAGCTCTTTCTCCCTTATGGGACAAAGGATATCGAAGACTTCATCGTTCAGCCGACTCCGCATTTTTTAGCCAACCCAGAGCGTTTAACGGTTTATACAGAGCGGATGAAAAAGAAAAATTGGCAGAGTAAATGGCCTCCATTAGAGGTTCGTTTTCCAAAATAGAGAAACAGATCAGATTTGAAAAAGGAATCTGATTTTTCTTTAAAATGATGGAGCCACTTTGTCATCTTTCTGTCACATTTTTGTTATAATAGTAATAGTATGCTGGTTTTCCATAGTGGAAAGCCAAGAGCTCAGCTAGGTTGGGCAGTCCGAACAAGGAGTTAGGTGGAATCATGAAAAAAATCGTCTTTGTCTGCTTAGGAAATATTTGTCGGAGCCCCATGGCGGAGTTTGTCATGAAGGATTTGACGGATCAGTATGAGATTGAAAGTCGGGCCACCTCGAGCTGGGAACATGGCAATCCCATCCATCGGGGAACCCAGAAAATCTTTCAACAACACCAAGTCCCTTATGATCCAGCCAAGACGTCCTTACAGATCAAGGAAGAGGATTTTTACAACTTTGATTTGATCCTAGGGATGGACGAAAACAATGTAGCAGATCTGAAGCAAATGGCTCCTTCGGGGACAGAGCACAAGATTCATCTTTTTGCTGCTGAAAGTGTGCCAGATCCGTGGTATACCGGTGATTTTGAGGAGACCTATTCCAGAGTCCTGAGCGGCTGTAAGGCTTGGTTAGATCAGTTAGCAACTTCTTAAGAGTTTGATATGTGAGAGAATACAGAATATGAAAGAATTTTATGAGACTTATAAGGTCTATCTGACAAGAAAAAATTTAGAAATAGCAGCATTAGTCGTGATTATTCTATCTGCTTTGATGGTTTTCCTTTCAGCCATTCCAGGTAAGGGCGTCTTGACCTTGGATAAGGGGGCGATCCGTTACGACGGAAGTTTGGTCCGTGGCAAGATGAATGGCAAGGGGACCGTCACCTTTAAAAATGGGGATACCTATACAGGTAACCTCGTCAACGGCTCTTTTAGTGGCTATGGAAAGTTCAAGTCCAAGGATGGTTGGACCTATGAAGGGCAGTTTGTTAATGGCCAGCCGGAGGGCAAAGGCACCTTAACCACAGAAGCCAACGTCGTATACAAAGGAACATTCAAGCAGGGGATTTATCAAAATGCGCATTAAATGGTTTTCACTAGTCCGTGTTACAGGACTCTTATTGGTATTGCTTTACCATTTCTTCCAAAAAGCCTTTCCTGGAGGCTTCATTGGGGTAGATATTTTCTTCACCTTCTCAGGATTTTTGATTACAGCGCTCTTGATCGATGAATTTGCGCGCAAGCAAGGTATCGACTACCTGGCATTCTTGAAACGGCGCTTTTACCGGATCGTTCCACCCCTTGTCTTTATGGTCTTGGTCGTGATGCCCTTTACCTTTATGGTCCAACGGGACTACGTGGCTGGTATTGGGACTCAGATTGCGGCGGTCTTCGGTTTTGTGACCAATTTCTTTGAGATGGCAACGGGTGGTAGTTACGAAAGTAACTTCATTCCGCATCTCTTCCTTCATACCTGGAGTTTGGCTCTAGAAGTGCATTACTATGTGCTCTGGGCACTTTTGGCATGGTTCTTGGCTAAGCGGGCTAAGACAGTTGGAAAGTACCGAGGTATGCTCTTCCTGGCATCCAGCGGGCTCTTTCTCTTCACCTTCTTGTCCATGTTCATCCGCGCCTTTCTGACAGCTAATTTCTCTACTATCTATTTTTCTAGCTTCACTCACATCTTCCCCTTCTTTGCGGGATCATGCCTAGCAACGGTGACAGGGATTGCCAATGTCAGCCCGAACTTTACAAAATTGGTGCAGTCTTGGAGCATGAAAAAGACCTTATCGGTCTTGGGTGGAAGCTTTGCCTTCTTGTTTGTGCTCAGTCTTTTCTTACCATTTGATAGCTTGTGGACCTATCTATTTGGCTTTTTAGCAGCGACAATCGCAGCTTGTGCCATGATTCTGTCGGCCCGCATTCTCCATGAAAAGACGCCAGATAAAAAAGAACCAGCCATCCTCAATTTCTTGGCAGATACCAGTTATGGCGTTTACCTTTTCCACTGGCCTTTCTTTATCATCTTCTCTCAACATTTGGGAAATATGATGGCAGCCCTTGTGACGACGATCGTTTCCTTGATTCTAACGGCTCTGTCCTTCTATATTTTGGAGCCAACCATTGCAGGCAAAGAGCCTCGTGTCTTTGGTATGAAGATGGATCTCAGTTTTTTGACCAAACCGATCTTTTACCTCATGATTCCTCTGGCTCTCTTGATGATTGGAATCTCTGCCTTTGCACCAACCGTCGGAGCTTTTGATGAGAGTTTGGTAGTGAGTGGTCTCAATCAAGCAGACAGCAAAATGCAGGTCACACGGACGCAAGTGGATAATGCAACTGCAACAGACTATAACGTCTCAAATGGTGTGACCATGATCGGTGATTCGGTTAACTTGCGAGCGCAGGACTACCTGACTAAAGCCATCCCGGGCATCCAGATCGATGCAGTGGTAAGCCGTCAGTTGGAAAATGGAATGAAGGTCTTTGAGACCGATATCTCCAATAAAGTTCTCCTAAAAAATGTGGTCATTGCCCTAGGAACCAATACTGTAAGCAACTATAAAGAATTGCTGGATCAGTATGTTGAGAAACTTCCAAAAGGCCGTCGCTTGATCCTTGTGACACCATATGATGGTCGCTATGCCAACGATCAGTCCAGTGAATCGGTTCAAACGCGTCTTTATGAGTTGGAACTGGCTAAGAAATACGACTTTATCACCATTGCAGACTGGTACCAAGTAGCAATTGAAAATCCAAACATTTGGGTGGGAACAGACTCTGTTCACTTCAATATGGAAACCAATGGTGGGGAACTCTATGCCCAAACAGTCAAAGAAGCCCTTGATAAGGCCGAAAAGGGTCCGGTCAAGAAGTAACAATGCTTCTCTGAAACTGAAACAAAACAAATCCTAACAAAATAAAACAAAAAGCAACTTTTTACTTGTAAAAAGCTGCTTTTTTTAGTAAGGCTGAGAAAACGCTTACAAAAATCAATTGAAAACATCACTTTGTGAAGAAAAAATTTTTTTAATTATTTTTTCACAATTTTGCTAAATAATTGCTTTCACAGCAATACGATTGATAAAAATTTCACAAACTTCAAAAAAATCTTTGTGAAAGTTGCTTGGAAGTGTTTACAAAAATCTCAAAATAGAGTACAATTATATTGTGAAATAATTAACAAATCGAAATTTCTTACACTATTCTTGAAAATTTCCGAAAACATAAAAAAGTTCTAGAAAAGGATAAGGGTTTCAAACATTGGAGGAAAGCATCAAATGGCTGATAAAAAAACTCTCTCACCTGAAGAAAAGAAACTCGCTGCTGAAAAACACGTAGACGAGTTGGTGCAAAAAGCGCTGGTGGCGCTTGAAGAAATGCGCAAATTGAACCAGGAGCAAGTGGACTACATTGTAGCGAAAGCATCTGTAGCTGCTCTTGACGCACACGGTGAGCTTGCTCTTCATGCTTATGAAGAAACTGGTCGTGGGGTCTTTGAAGACAAGGCAACAAAAAACTTATTCGCTTGTGAACACGTTGTGAACAACATGCGTCACACCAAGACAGTTGGTGTCATTTCAGAAGATGACGTCACTGGTTTAACGCTGATTGCAGAGCCAGTCGGAGTTGTCTGCGGGATCACTCCTACAACCAACCCTACTTCAACAGCAATCTTTAAAGCATTGATTTCCTTGAAGACACGGAACCCTATTGTATTTGCCTTCCACCCATCTGCTCAAGAATCATCTGCTCATGCGGCACGAATCGTACGCGATGCGGCAATTGCAGCTGGAGCACCTGAGAACTGTGTGCAATGGATTACCCAACCTTCTATGGAAGCAACCAGTGCCCTTATGAACCATGAAGGAGTTGCTACGATCCTTGCGACCGGTGGTAACGCCATGGTGAAAGCTGCTTATTCTTGTGGAAAACCAGCTCTTGGGGTTGGTGCCGGAAACGTGCCTGCTTACGTTGAAAAATCAGCCAACATCCGCCAAGCAGCACACGATATCGTCATGTCTAAATCATTTGACAACGGTATGGTCTGTGCGTCTGAACAAGCGGTCATCATCGATAAAGAAATCTACGATGAGTTTGTTGAAGAATTCAAATCTTACCACACTTACTTTGTTAACAAAAAAGAAAAAGCCCTTCTTGAAGAGTTCTGCTTCGGCGTAAAAGCCAACAGCAAGAACTGCGCGGGTGCGAAATTGAATGCGGACATCGTTGGGAAACCAGCAGCATGGATCGCTGAACAAGCTGGCTTCACTGTACCAGAAGGAACCAATATCCTTGCGGCAGAATGTAAAGAAGTTGGTGAAAAAGAACCGTTGACTCGTGAAAAATTGTCACCAGTCATCGCTGTTTTGAAATCTGAAAGCCGTGAAGACGGAATTAACAAAGCTCGCCAAATGGTTGAATTCAACGGTCTTGGTCACTCAGCAGCCATCCATACTGCTGATGAAGAATTGACCAAAGAATTTGGTAAAGCAGTTAAAGCTATTCGTGTGATCTGCAACTCTCCTTCGACTTTCGGTGGTATCGGGGATGTTTACAATGCCTTCTTGCCATCATTAACACTTGGATGTGGTTCTTACGGACGCAACTCTGTTGGGGACAACGTTAGTGCCATCAACCTCTTGAATATCAAAAAAGTCGGACGCCGGAGAAATAACATGCAATGGATGAAACTTCCTTCAAAAACATACTTTGAACGTGATTCAATTGAATACCTACAAAAATGTCGTGACGTTGAACGTGTCATGATCGTTACAGACCACGCTATGGTAGAGCTTGGTTTCCTTGATCGTATCATCGAACAGCTTGACCTTCGTCGCAACAAGGTGGTTTACCAAATCTTTGCAGACGTAGAACCAGATCCAGATATCACAACTGTTGAACGTGGTACAGAGATCATGCGTGCCTTCAAACCAGATACGATCATTGCTCTCGGTGGTGGATCACCAATGGATGCGGCCAAAGTTATGTGGCTCTTCTACGAACAACCAGAAGTGGACTTCCGTGATTTGGTTCAAAAATTCATGGATATCCGTAAACGTGCCTTCAAGTTCCCATTGCTTGGTAAGAAGACCAAATTTATTGCGATCCCAACAACATCTGGTACAGGATCTGAAGTAACTCCATTTGCCGTTATCTCTGATAAAGCAAACAACCGTAAATACCCAATCGCAGACTACTCATTGACTCCAACAGTTGCCATCGTAGACCCTGCCTTGGTATTGACAGTTCCAGGATCTGTTGCAGCAGACACTGGTATGGACGTCTTGACGCACGCGACAGAAGCTTACGTATCACAAATGGCTAGCGACTTCACAGATGGTCTTGCTCTTCAAGCTATTAAACTTGTCTTTGAAAACTTGGAAAGCTCAGTCAAGAATGCGGACTTCCATTCACGCGAAAAGATGCACAATGCATCAACCATCGCAGGTATGGCCTTCGCCAATGCCTTCCTCGGTATTTCTCACTCAATGGCCCACAAGATCGGTGCGCAATTCCACACCATCCACGGACGGACCAATGCCATCTTGCTTCCATACGTTATCCGCTACAACGGTACACGCCCAGCTAAGACAGCTACATGGCCTAAGTACAACTACTACCGTGCAGATGAAAAATACCAAGATATCGCTCGTATGCTAGGACTTCCATGCTCTACTCCAGAAGAAGCCGTTGAAGCTTACGCAAAAGCTGTATACGAACTCGGTGAACGCTGTGGTATCGAAATGAACTTCAAAGCACAAGGCATCGATGAAAAAGAATGGAAGAAACATTCTCGTGAATTGGCCTTCCTTGCTTATGAAGATCAATGTTCACCAGCTAACCCACGTCTTCCAATGGTAGACCATATGCAAGAAATCATCGAAGATGCTTACTATGGTTACAAGGAACGTCCAGGACGTCGTAAATAAGACGCCAAGGAACAACTGATGTTTATCAGCTACCCCCACTCGAAAGAGCGGGGGATTTTTGCTATTTGGGTCCAAAACTCGTTTTTTCATAAAAAATTAGACTTTTTTTCAGAAATTGTGTTATTTTTATAGCATTCCGAGCTATTTTATGTTACCCTATAGTGTGTGAATCTGCCTGTAGCTGAAGGGTTATGATCCTTTTTCAGTTATAGGAAACGAAAAAATAAATCCAAGAAAGGAGGCCATCTCAAATGGAGTTAGAAGGTGACGTGCAAGGAAGACAAGATCAGGCACAGAAAATTATTGAAATGCCCCAACGAGATCGGGAAACTTCCACTTCAGAAAATCAGCCATCATCTGCTTCAGTGGTCTCCATGTATGGGCAGGAAAAGCCAAGCATTTCTAGCCTCCATCAGCAACTAGCGAGCGCGTCTGGAACCCAGACCATTCAATTGCGGGAGGAATTGGTGCTGGCGGTAGCGCAGAATGCTTCAGCGCAAGCAACTGCCTTTGAGGCAGAAGTCAAGGATAAGCTGGAAGAGGCTAAGGAGACGGTTTCCCATAAGGTCGCTGAGGTGTCACAAATGGCCCACAGCATGGCCCGATTTTTAACAGATGCAGAAGTGGAGCAACTATTAGGAGAGTTCTCCATGGATACTTGTTGGGACCAAGCGGTAGAGGCGGAGAACCTCGCCCAAGCAAAGGCCTACTCCACTCGCTTGTCAGATTTGGCAGGTCAGCTGGAGGCTGCGTCCGCTCAATTGGTGGACTTGGACAAGGGACAAGCGACGGCCTTTGATTTTTCATAAGTAGGAGAAAAAGATGTTAGAGATCCTGGGAGAGGACAGAGAACGAATTGAGGAGCTCCATCGAGAGATTAAAAAGGAGCAAGAGCGGATTGCGATCAGAAGTTTGATTGCAACGCAGAAAGCCTTGATGATGTTGGAAGGGATGAGTTTGCAGGTAACCTTGGGCGGTCAATCCGAAAAGATGCGCTCTTTTGCAACAACGACCCTAGTTAGTGATTTGAAAGATGGATTTACAGGAGGAGCAGCGGACGCGGTAGAAACAGCACTGAAAGCAGTGAAGAAGCCGATTTTATTGAGTCCGATTAAAGGAGGTATGTGATGTACCATTCAGGAAATAGTGAATTAGAACAACTAGAAGATCGACATTACCGCTTCAATCAAAAGCTTAGCGAGTTGGAGTGGGATTATGCGGATATGCGTATGGATGTCCGCCAACATACAGAAAATTTAGTGGACTGGCTGAGTGCCCTTCATTTTCAAGCGCCAAGTGCGGAGGCCCAAAGTGGCTTGGAGCGTTTATTTGCCTTGCAAGAAGAGTTTGAGGCAGAACTCAAGCGCTATGAAGAGCGTTTAGAAGAAGAGCGTGAGCGCGAGCAGCAAGAGTACTATAAGCAGCGTCAACAATTAGAACAAGGTGATTGAAACATTCCTCTGGTAGAGATAAGAGGAATGTTTTTGTTTGCTCAAAAACTTTTAAAAATGTGCTCATAAATTCTTGCAAGCGCTTACTTAGTATGTTATAATATTCACAAAGAAACGAAAATAAAATGGTTTTATCAAACCAACAAAAAAGGAGTCGCTTATGAAAGCTGCAACTTATGTATCTGCAGGCAATCTGCAACTGATTGACCAACCAAAACCAGTGATCAAAAATCCAACGGATGCCATTGTGCGTGTCTTGAAGACAACCATCTGTGGGACAGACCTTCACATCCTAGGAGGAGATGTTCCGGCTTGTAAAGAAGGCACGATTTTAGGCCACGAAGGAATCGGGATCGTCGAAGAAGTCGGCGATGCAGTGAATAACTTCAAGGTGGGCGACAAGGTTATCATCTCTTGTGTCACAGCTTGTAATACCTGCTACTACTGTAAACGTAGTTTGCCTTCTCACTGTGAAGATGGTGGTTGGATTTTGGGTCACTTGATCAACGGAACCCAAGCAGAGTATGTCCACATTCCACATGCGGATGGTAGCCTTTATCATGCGCCTGAAACGGTGGATGACGAAGCCTTGGTTATGCTCTCAGATATTCTCCCAACCTCTTATGAAATTGGGGTGCTTCCATCTCATGTAAAACCAGGCGATAATGTCTGTATCGTTGGAGCTGGTCCGATCGGTCTTGCAGCTCTCTTGACTGTGCAGTTCTTCTCACCAGCTACGATTATCATGGTGGACTTGTCTGAATCTCGTCTTGAAGCAGCTAAGAAATTTGGAGCAACTCACACCATCTGCTCCAGCGATATCGCTGAAATCAAGGCCTTTATCAATGAAGTGACCGAAGGCCGCGGTGTCGATATCTCCATGGAATGTGTGGGCTATCCTGCTACTTTTGATGTCTGCCAAAACGTCATCTCTGTCGGTGGACACATCGCCAATGTCGGTGTCCACGGAAAACCGGTTAGCTTCAATTTGGACGAATTGTGGATCAAGAACATTACCCTCAACACCGGTCTTGTCAATGCCAATACCACTGAAATGTTGCTCAATGTCTTGAAATCAGGCAAGATCGATGCGACTAAGCTCATCACCCACCACTTCAAACTCTCAGAAGTCGAAAAGGCCTATGATGTCTTTAAACATGCGGGTGAAAACCATGCTCTCAAGGTGATTATCGAAAATGATATCAGTGAATGAAGTGGCAACTAATATTTGTTCATAGTTTTTTTAGACGGACCAGAGATATTCTGGTCCTATTTTCAACCCCAAAAAGCCAATGATTCCTTGCAAAATAAATTTGTTGTCTTATAATAGAAGTACAGAAAACGATTACATAAAGAGAAAGGTGTGATCTTATGAAACGGTTTTGTTATCATCGTGAATTCTGGATGGACTTCCATTTCTGGATCTTGGTCTTGCTTTTAGCAGTTGTAGCTTTGACGATGCAGGCTCCGCTTTCGGTAGTTAGCCTCGCTTATCTTGCTTTTGTTGGGATTTTGATTCTGTTGCAGGTCTTTCAACCAGCTGTATCGACACGGCAGTATCCAGAAGGTAGCTACCATTTCAATTGGACCTTCTATCGCGATACCCGACTGTATATCAATCTCTTTTTACTAGCAGGTCTCTTGGCAGGCCCAATGGCTTCATCGGATATGGTCTATTGGATCTTGCTTGGAGCCGTCGTCGGCTCTATCGGCTTTGTATTTGTCGTAAAGGAAAAAGCGACTCAAAAGATGGCTTAGGTAGATGAGATGGTTTCAATATTATAGAGTATAAATACTTCTTTAGAACAATCAAAAAAACCAAGAAGGATGAGTTTTATCTCATCCTTCTTGGTTTTTTAAATAGGGAGACCATATTAAGATTTTCGAGAACGTTGACTAGAGAGTTTTTTGTGTTCCCAGTAGCTATTAAAGACGATTTCTTTTTGTTCTCGGTTGATATTAAGAAAATGGGCATAGATGAGGTCGACCACAATTAGTAAGGGGAGAACCGCCGAGATGCGATCGATATAGGTATTGCTTGGAAGAGGTGCAGCGGGCACCACTTCAGTGAAATCTTGGTGGACACCAGCAGGATTGCCAGTTATAAGGACTGTTTTTGCGCCGTTTTTCTTGGCTTTCAACAAACTATCTGTAATAGCGCTCGTCTTGCCTGATAAAGAAAATCCAATGACTAAGCAGGAGGAATCTAGAATGCTGGTGGTCTGATTAAATCCGTCTTGATTAGTCACGACTTCCCCTGCCACACCAAGTCGCATAAGGCGCAATTTCATCTCCCGAGCCACCAAGCTGGAACTTCCAATCCCGAAGTAATAGATCCGATCTACTTGATCAATTAAATCTGCTACATGCTCTAATTGGGGATCTTTGACGAAATTTTCAGTGACGTTACCGATATGGTGGTAGCGTTGCAAGACGCTGAGAGTGAGTTCGTCATGTTCTTGTACCTGTTTTTGATTTTTTGTTTCTTCGTTAAAGTGATAGACAAACTCTCGATAGCCGGTGAAACCACATTTTTGAGAGAAACGCGTTAAGGCAGCCTTTGAGACATGGAGTAACTCAGTTACACGAGAAGAGGACAGGGAGTGCTGTCGTGCTTCGGATGATAAAAAATATTGGGCAATGTCTCGTTCCATATCTGTTAACTCAGCTTCATGGTTGGCGATAATGGTGCGTAAATCTTGATCTTGTTTCACAGCAATCCTCCTTTCTCACAGGATCAAATAACAGGATTCTCCTATAATATATTACACATTATAACATGGAGACACCCTTTTATTCAAGTAAAAGCAAGTAAAAAAACATTGAAACTAGTATCAGTATTTAAATGGTGAAATAATAATTTTAAAAGTGCTTAAAAGATTAAATTTACTTTCAGGAATAGAAGACTAGAAATAGAAATCATAAAATTGTAGCTATAAGAAATAAATATGGAAGTAAGGTAACACTTTGGAAGAACTCTTTCTTATGGCTTGATAAGAAAGAACCTTTATAAATAACATAAAGTATTTGTATAATAAATAAAATAGATATACAATAAAAATATAGGAATTGCTAGGATTTTTTAGAAAGTACTTTCTAATTATAGTAAAAGTATTGAAAATACATTTTTAAAGTATTATGATTAATGGTGTAAGAGCTTACAAACTAAAAAAGAAGCAGGTGATTAAATCATGGAAGAGTTACGGCATAAGCTGATTGTTTCGTGTCAAGCTCTACCAGACGAACCATTGCATAGTGATTTTATTATGGCTCGTATGGCAGTGGCTGCCGAGGAGGGCGGAGCATCTGGAATTCGCGCCAATTCTGTTGTTGATATTGCAGCGATTCGAAAAGCGGTGAATTTACCGATCATTGGGATCATCAAACGAGATTACGAAGGTGCAGATGTTTATATCACGGCAACTATGAAAGAGGTAGATGAACTCATGACGGTTCGTCCGGATATTATTGCGATAGATGCCACAACTTCTACACGACCAAATGGCGAAAGCTTAGAAGATTTTTTCCAAAAAGTAAAGAAAAAATATCCGGATCAATTGTGGATGGCAGATTGTTCTACTATTGATGAAATGCTGACGGCTGATCAAATAGGTTTTGATTATATTGGAACAACGTTGGTAGGGTATACCAAGCAAAGTAAAGGCGATAAAATCGAATCAAATGACTTTGAAATTATTCGCAAAGCCCTTAGTAAACTATCTCATCCATTAATTGCAGAAGGGAACATCGATACCCCTGATAAAGTCCATAGGGTATTGGAGTTAGGTGCCTATAGTGTTGTCGTAGGTTCAGCTATTACACGTCCACAATTAATTACAAAAAAATTTGTAGAAGCAACAAAATAAAGAAAGAGGTTTCCAAATGACAAATACAAATTTGAAGAAATATGAAGGTGTTATTCCAGCGTTTTATGCGTGCTATGATGAAAATGGTGAAGTGAGCCCAGAAAGAGTACGTGCTTTGACTCAATACCATATTGATAAAGGAGTACAAGGGGTTTATGTCAACGGATCTTCTGGAGAATGTATTTATCTTAGTGTTGAAGATCGTAAGCTGATTTTAGAGAATGTAATGGCGGTCGCTAAAGGAAAACTAACCGTTATTGCCCACGTCGCATGTAACAATACCAAAGATAGCGTTGAACTTGCAAAGCATGCTGAAAGTCTTGGAGTAGATGCTATTGCAGCTATCCCACCTATTTATTTCCGCCTTCCTGCTTATTCCATTGCTCGGTATTGGAATGACATGAGTAAAGCTGCACCAAATACAGATTTTATCATTTATAACATTCCACAACTATCTGGTACTACCCTCACGCGTGACCTTTATGCTGAAATGCGCAAGAACCCACGGGTGATTGGGGTTAAAAATTCATCCATGCCAACACAAGATATTCAAATGTTTGTAGCTGATGGAGGAGATGACCACATTGTATTTAATGGACCAGATGAACAGTTCATTAGTGGCCGCGTTATTGGTGCAAAAGCTGGAATTGGTGGTACTTACGGGGTGATGCCTGATTTGTTCTTGAAATTGAATGAATTAATCAAAGAATCCGATTTTGAAACAGCTAAAGAATTGCAATATGCGATCAATGATGTCATTTATAAAATGGTCAGTGGTCGAGCAAATCTTTATGCAGTGATCAAAGAAATTCTCCGTCTAAATGAAAAATTAGATCTTGGTTCTGTAAGAGCCCCACTCGAACCATTGCATGAAGAAGATCTTACAATTGCAAAAGAAGCAGCAGAACTTATTCAACAAGCACGAAAAGAATTTTTATAATAAATAAAATCAATATGGAGATATGTTATGGGCACAACAGGATTTACAATAATTGACTTAATTATCTTGATTGTTTATTTACTTGTGGTATTGGTTGCAGGTATCTATTTCTCTAAAAAAGAGATGAAAGGAAAAGAGTTCTTTAAAGGAGATGGTTCGGTTCCTTGGTATGTTACTTCGGTATCCATTTTTGCCACAATGCTCAGTCCGATTTCCTTCTTGGGACTCGCTGGTAACTCTTATGCAGGTAGCTGGATTTTATGGTTTGCTCAATTAGGGATGGTTGTAGCTATTCCACTGACAATTCGTTTTATCTTACCTATCTTTGCACGGATAGACATCGATACGGCATATGATTACTTGGATAAACGTTTTAATTCTAAAGCACTTCGTATTATTTCAGCACTCTTGTTTATTATTTATCAATTGGGACGTATGTCTATCATTATGTACCTCCCATCAGCTGGTTTATCAGTATTGACAGGAATTGACATCAATATTTTGATCATTTTGATGGGTGCAATTGCAATTGTTTATTCTTATACTGGTGGTCTAAAATCCGTATTATGGACAGACTTTATTCAAGGTGTGGTTCTGATTAGTGGTGTCGTTGTAGCTTTATTTGTACTGATGGCTAATATTAAAGGTGGCTTTGGTGCAGTAGCAGAAACATTAGCAAACGGGAAATTCCTTGCTGCAAATGAAAAACTTTTCGATCCTAACTTGCTTTCAAACTCCATCTTCTTAATTGTGATGGGTTCAGGCTTTACAATCTTGTCTTCCTATGCTTCATCTCAAGATTTGGTTCAACGTTTTACTACAACACAAAATATTAAGAAACTTAATAAAATGTTGTTCACAAATGGTGTCTTGTCACTTGCAACTGCAACAGTCTTTTACTTGATCGGTACAGGCTTGTACGTATTCTATCAAGTACAAAATGCAGGTAGTGCAGCTAGCAATATCCCTCAAGACCAAATCTTTATGTACTTTATTGCATACCAGTTACCAGTAGGTGTCACAGGTTTGATCTTGGCAGCGATTTATGCAGCAGCTCAATCAACTATTTCAACAGGTTTGAACTCTGTTGCAACTTCATGGACATTGGATATTCAAGATGTCATTTCTAAAAATATGTCAGACGATCGTCGTACGAAAATTGCACAATTCGTATCTCTAGCAGTAGGTTTATTCTCAATTGTTGTTTCCGTTATCATGGCTCATTCAGATATTAAATCTGCATACGAATGGTTCAATAGTTTCATGGGACTTGTACTTGGTCTACTTGGTGGTGTATTCATTCTTGGTTTTGTTTCTAAAAAAGCAAATAAACAAGGTGCTTATGCAGCGCTGATTGTATCAACCATCGTTATGGTATTTATTAAATACTTCCTTCCTCCAACAGCTGTTAGCTACTGGGCATATTCATTGATTTCAATTTCTGTATCAGTAGTTTCAGGTTATATTGTATCTGTTCTTACTGAAAATAAAGTATCTGCACCTAAATATACAACGATTTATGATATTTCAGAAATTAAAGCGGATTCAAGTTGGGAAGTTCGTCACTAGTCACTAATAGAAAAGAGAAAATAATATGATTATTTCTGAACAATCTGATTTTAGACGATATGCTTCTGTCAATAAACATTTTTCAAAAGTCTGTGATTTTTTAGAAAATACAAATTTGACAGATTTAGTTGATGGAAAAATTGATATTGACGGGGAAAATGTTTTTGCAAATTGTATGACTTATCTAGCTGATGGAGTTCCAGGAGATATTTTTGAAAATCATAAGAAATATTTAGATATTCATATTGTTGTTGAAAATACAGAAAAAATGGCAGTAACTTCCCCAGTTCGTGCTCAGTCACGTGTACCTTTTAGCGAAGAGAAGGATATTGCTTTTTACGATAGTAAAGACTATCAAATTGTTGAATTGCTTCCAGGGAATATGTTGGTGACTTTTGAAGAAGATCTTCACCAACCAAAGATTCATTGCAATGATGAAACTGTTAAAAAACTTGTTATCAAAGTTTTAAACGAGGAAAAATAAAATGAAAAAAATATTAAACAATATGTAACCTTAGGTACTGTATTGGATTGATGTTTGAAAAATTTGATTCATGGTATCGTAATGAACTTCATATGAAAAATGTTGTACCATATATAACATTTAAGATTGAAGATTTGAAAAAGAATTAAAGCTGAAATTTAAAAATATATAGATAGAGGATAAAAATTATGGTAAATTACGGTATTGTTGGAGCTGGATATTTTGGAGCTGATTTGGCTCGCTCAATGAACAAAATTGAAGATGCAAAAGTGGTTGCGGTATTTGACCCAAATCATGGAGAAGAAGTTGCTCAAGAATTGGGATCAGATGTTTGTGCAAGTTTAGATGAACTTGTAGCACGTGAAGATATTGATTGTGTGATCGTAGCTTCACCTAGCTACCTTCACCGTGAACCTGTTGTGAAAGCTGCTCAACATGGCAAACACGTATTTTGTGAAAAGCCAATTGCATTGTCTTATGAAGATTGTAAAGCCATGGTTGACGCATGTAAAGAAAATAATGTTATCTTTATGGCTGGTCACATCATGAACTTCTTTAATGGTGTACACCATGCTAAAGAATTGATTACTCAAGGTAAAATCGGTAAAGTTCTTTATTGCCATGCCGCTCGTACAGGTTGGGAAGAACAACAACCAACTGTATCATGGAAGAAACTTCGTTCTCAATCTGGAGGACATTTGTACCACCATATTCATGAATTAGATTGCATTCAGTTCATCATGGGAGGGCTTCCTGAAAAAGCGACAATGGTAGGAGGCAATGTATATCATAAAGGTGAAAACTTTGGTGATGAAGATGATATGCTCATTGTAAACCTAGAATACTCTGATGATCGTTATGCTGTTTTGGAATATGGTAATGCTTTCCGTTGGGGTGAACACTACGTCTTGATTCAAGGAACTGAAGGAGCTATCAAACTTGACTTGTTCAATACTGGAGGTACTCTTCGTGTTAAAGGTGAAGGAGAATCACACTTCTTAGTACATGAAACTCAAGAGGAAGATGATGACCGTACAGCTATCTATACCGGTCGTGGTATGGATGGAGCAATTGCGTACGGTAAACCAGGAGTACGTTGCCCATTATGGTTACAAACATGTATTGATAAAGAAATGGAATATCTACATGACATCATTAAAGGTGGAGAAATTACAGAAGAATATGAAAAACTTCTCAATGGTGTAGCTGCTTTAGAATCAATCGCTACCGCTGATGCATGTACTTTATCAGTTAAAGAAGATCGAAAAGTAAGTCTTTCAGAAATCACAAATGCTTAACTATTGTAAAACAGAATAGTAAATTCTTGTCATTTTATAGGCTATTGATACGATAAGAAAATAAGGCCCTATTTCAATGAATAAGAGCAATCAGAAGATGTTGCTTGCTATTTTTAAGAAGCCCAGGTTGAATTCGAAAGGAGTTCCAGTATGGAATTAGTACAATATAAAGATGCAGTGATTGCACGGGACATTCAACACCCTGCACTCAAGAAAGTTGTAGATTATTTAAAAACACATGATGTCAGTCAAGATGAAAAGGGGACACATTCAGTCTCTGATGATTTCTTTTACAATGTGATTGAAATGGAAACAACGGATGAAGAACATCGTGTATGGGAAAGTCACCGAGACTACTATGACGTTCATGTTCTATTCGAAGGAAAAGAACGAATCTCATATAATTTTCTGTCCAATATGAACTTGGAAGATTATGTGAAAGAAGAGGATTGGCAACAAATGTCTGGCCATTCGATGTTTGATATTCATTTTACACCAGGTGCCATTTTATTATTAGATCCAAATGATGCGCATAAGACAGGTTTGAAAGTCGATCAGGCTCAAGATATTCGCAAGATAGTATTTAAAGTGCGGTTATAGCGCGCATTATTCATTCTTTTCATTCCGAGCGGGAGAATAGAACAATTTTTGAGAGAAGGATCTTGTTATCTAGTCACTGATTTCTCTCATTGAGTGGATCGAAAGGTCCTATAAGATGATGGATGTTCTCATGAATTGTTAATGGAGGTTGGAGACTATTCCCAGCCTCTTTCCCCGTTTTTAGAAGATGTTGTCAGAGTGGAGGAGAAATGGTTACATTAGAAAAAAGTATACAACCTGTCATTGAGTCAGTCTATGAAAGCTTAACAGATTTAGAAAAGAAAATAGCTGACTATTTTTTATCTGATCATGTCATGCAAGATGATTTATCTGCAAAATCAGTGGCTAAACGATTGTATGTTTCCCTCTCTTCTTTGACAAGATTTGCTAAGAAGTGTGGGTTCACAGGATATCGTCAATTTGTTTATGAGTTTGAGGAGTCAAATCAGGACATTCAAAATGTTAGTCGACATATTACAAAAAGTGTCTTATCTGATTATGGAGAGTTGTTAAATAAGACTTTTTCTTTGATTGATGAAGAACAGTTATTACGTGTTAGTCGGATGTTAGACAAGGCTAAGCGGGTCTATATATACGGAATTGGAAGTTCAGGTCTTGTAGCGCGTGAGATGGAATTTCGCTTTATGAGGCTGGGAATGATTTGTAAGGCTATTACCGATGACCACATGATACGAGTCAATGAGGTCATGCTGGATGATGAGTGTCTGGTTATTGGAATTTCGTTATCCGGTGAGACAAAAGAAATTCTAGATGCTGTGTATCAAGCAAAGCAAAAAGGTTCTAGGACTGTTCTAATAACATCGAAAATAAGTGCGTTTTTAAAAGGGCGGTGTGATGAACTGGTGTCTGTGGCAGTAAAGGAAAGTTTGCCCCAAGGTACGCTCATATCACCACAATTCCCAGTCTTAGTTGTAGTCGATATTTTTTATGCCTATTATGTTGACTTGGATAGAGAGAGAAGGAATCATATATTCACTGATACACTTTCGGCCCTCAATTTACATAAAACGGAGGATGAACAATGAATATTTTAGGGATCGACATTGGAGGTACATCTATTAAGTCGGATGTATATAATGAAGATGGCAATGCTTTGGGACATTTTTCAGAACAGAGAACCAATATATGCCATGAGAACCAAACAAATGGTATACTGGATCAAATTTGTGACCTCATTGCTGGCTATCAATCTATTATTGATTTAGATGGAGTTGCTATTTCGACAGCAGGTGTTGTCGACAGCCAATTAGGGAAAATCGTATATGCAGGTTACACCATTCCTTCTTACAGTGGGACTGATTTTTCCAGCGAGATTCAGAAACGATTTTCCATCCCCGTTACAGTAGAAAATGATGTCAATTGTGCCTTGTTAGGAGAAATATGGAAAGGTGCAGCCAGAAATAGCCATTCTACTGTTATGATTACGGTTGGTACCGGTATTGGTGGTGGTATTTTCACCAATGAACAAATCTTATCCGGGCATAATTTTACAGCAGGTGAAATCGGATATTTACCGATTGGGAATACAGATTGGCAATCCTTAGCGTCTGCGTCAGCACTCGTTCAGATGTATGAGGAAGCATCTGGCTTACACCATCAAACCGGTAAAACTTTTTTTGAGGCGGTGGATAAGAGTGAACCAGTTGCTTTGAAGGTCTTGAAAACATATGTTAATCATCTAGCGCAAGGGTTAGTAACCATTTCTTATGTCTTAAATCCAGAAAAGATAATTTTAGGAGGTGGCATTTTTGCGCGATCTGATGTTTTGTTGCCACTATTGAAAAATGTATTGCAACATGCTATTCAGGATCAACGATTTTTACCAAGAGAAATTGTAACGGCTACATTAGGAAATGAAGCGGGAAGATTGGGAGCAGTAGCCAAATTTTTAATGGATCAGGGGAAGAACTTGTCTTAAAAAACGGTCGTTTTAGGAGTGATCGATCCCTAAATCCCCGAACAAAACTATGTAAAATATGGTATAATTTAAGATAATTGTACTGTTGTTGGAAGAACAATAGTTGAATAAGGAGGTGTGACGATGTCGAATGCAACACTCGAGATGATGCAAGAGATCGAGCAAGCTGCTCAAGGCGTGATCGTAGGCTATGAAGCTCAAGTCGAGCAAATCCGAACGGATTCACGCGATCGCCTTGCAACAGTAGCACAGCATTACGATGAGGAAACCAAGCAATTGGTTACAGAGGCAGAAAAAAACGCCCAAGAAAAACTCGTCCGTTTAACGAAAGATCTGGAAGAAACGGTTGCGCGCAATGATGCCAAGGTACAAGAGGCGATGACCGACAAGCGAGCTGGGTTAGTTGAAGCCATTGTAGAAAAGGTGGTAGCAAGCTATGGCCGTTAGTCAGATGCAAAAACTGTCCCTCATCTTACCCAAAGATGACTTGGACAGTCTCCTACTAGCGCTACAGTCTGAGGCAAAAATCCAGATTTATGACCTCAGTGAGCATGAAGAATGGCAGGCTGCCTTTGAGGCAAATACCTTGTCTCAACCCTTAACAGAGGACAATCGTCAAGCCTTGGTAGAGCTGCAAAAACGTCAAGAACAAGTCGAAAAAATGATTCAGACTCTGGAGCCTTATATGCCTGAGAAAAAGGCCCTGCAAGCTCTGAAGGAAGAACCCTTAAGCTTGTCTTTTGATGACTTGCAGGCCCACGGGATGATTCGAGATGAGGATCTTCTATTGACCAAGTTGAAACGCCAATTGCGCGTGTTAGACAAGGCTCGTCAGAAGATTGCGGATGCAAAGGCAGAGATAGAGCGCTTAGAAAAATGGCGACCGTTAGAGGTGACGCCAGCCGCCCTCGCTACTTTTCACTATGTGCATGGCTTGATCGGGACGATTCCAAATAGCGATACAGACGCTGTTCGTTCTTCCTTAAAAGCTCATCCAGAGCTGGAGTTAGAAGAAGTCTTTACGTCTGAAACCGAACACGGTTATGTCATCTTGTATCGATCGGGAGATCGTGTAGCTGTTCAGGAGCTTCTAGAAGATCATGGGTTCAAAGAATTGGACTATGAAGAAGAGCAGGTCCCGGCCGTCTACTTGGATCGCCTAGAAGGGGAAATCAAAGAGCAAGAAGCTGTAGTTGCAGCAACCCTAGCCGAGTTGCAAAACTCCCAGAAGGAGTTGGACCAGCTCAAGTACCAGATGGATTACTTGCTGAGTTTGGGAGCTCGTGAGGAAGCTAAGTCGCTTCTTGCTAGTACGCAAAGCTTGGTAGCCCTAGAGGGTTGGATTGAAACCTCCCAAGTGGCCTCATTGCGAGACTTCTTGCAAGAAGGTTTTGGTTCTCGAGTCTTACTAGAGACACGCGATGTGACGGAAAAAGATTGGGATGACGTTCCGATCCAGTTGCGAAATAATGCCTTGGTAGAACCTTTTGAATTAGTCACAGAGATGTACGCCCTGCCTAAGTATTACGAGAAAGATCCGACACCGATCGTTTCTCTCTTCTACTTTGTTTTCTTTGGCATGATGGTCGCAGATATCGGTTATGGACTGTTGCTAACGGTAGCGACAGGCTTTGCTCTTAAAGCCTTTAAGCTCAAGCCTGGTACAGCCAAGAACCTTCGGTTCTTCAGTCTTCTGGGAATTTCAGTTGCCCTTTGGGGGGTGGTCTATGGCTCTTTCTTTGGATTTGAGATGCCTTTTGCCCTGATCAGTACGACCAGCAACGCCATGACCATCCTGATCCTCTCAGTGGTCTTTGGTTTTATCACCGTCTTAGTGGGCCTCTTCCTAGGAGGAATGAAAAATGTTCGCCTCAAAGACTACACGGAAGCCTATAATGCTGGCTTTGCTTGGGTCTTGATCCTACTTGGTTTAATGCTTCTAGCAGTAGGCAATATCTTGCCAGGGATGAGCATTTTAGTTCCGATTGGCAAGTGGCTGGCTATTTTGAATGCCATTGGGATCTTGATTGTTTCCATTGTCAGTGCCAAGAAGCTATCCGGTTTAGCGTCTGGTCTCTTTAACCTCTACAATGTCAGTGGCTATGTCGGAGACTTGGTCAGCTTCACCCGTTTGATGGCCTTGGGCTTGTCTGGAGCGAGTATCGGTTCGGCCTTCAACCTCATTGTCAATCTCTTTCCACCGCTTGGACGGTTTACGGTAGGGCTTCTGCTCTTTATCGTCCTACATGCCATTAATATGTTCCTGTCCTTCTTGTCAGGATATGTGCATGGAGCCCGTTTGATCTTTGTGGAGTTCTTCGGTAAGTTCTACGAAGGAGGAGGCAAGCCATTTCGTCCTCTCAAACCTTCTGAACGCTATATTAAAACAAAAAAATAAGTATTATCTTTAATAAATAGGAGTATATTCATGGAATCTTTAGCATCATATTTTTCAGCCCATGGGGGCGCCTTCTTTGCAGCATTTGGTGTGGCGATCGCCGTTGCACTTAGTGGAATGGGATCTGCCCTTGGGGTTGGTAAAACGGGTCAAGCAGCAGCAGCGCTCTTGAAAGAACAACCTGAAAAATTTGCCCAAGCCTTGATTTTGCAATTGTTGCCAGGTACACAAGGTTTGTACGGTTTCGTTATCGGGATCTTGATCTGGTTGCAAATTAAGCCAGATATGCCACTTGAAACAGGGGTTGCTTACTTCTTTACAGCTCTTCCAGTTGCGATCGTTGGTTATTTCTCAGCGAAACACCAAGGAAATGTTGCGACAGCAGGGATGCAAATCTTGGCCAAACGCCCTGAAGACATGATGAAAGGGGTTATCCTTGCGGCCATGGTTGAAACCTATGCCATCTTGGCCTTCGTTGTGTCCTTCCTATTGACCCTACGCGTCGGCTAAGAGCTAGCTTTGATGGATTCGCCTTACGAGGCGAAAAACACAAGACGCATGCAATAGGAGAAAAAACGATATGGATGAACAAACCCAATTAAAGGATTCGATCTTGGCACAAGCCCACGAAAAAGGGCGTAAACTCTTAGAAGAGGCCAAGGAAACCATCCTAAAAGAAGAGACTGCGCAAGAAGAGCGGCTGATCCAAGATAAACTCAGTCAACGCTCCGAGCATCTCAAGCGGATTCAACGTCAATTGCAACGTGAAACCCAACAAATCGAAAATAAAAAACGCCAATCAACCCTTGTCACCAAGCAACGAGTCTTAAAGGATCTCTTTGCAGATGCTTATGAAGCAATGGCGGCTTGGCCCCTTGAAAAGGAAATGCAGTTTGTAGATGCGATTTTAGACCGCTATCAAGGGCAAGTTGTGACTCTGACCTTTGGGGCGGTGAGTGCTAGCAAATTTGATTCAGCAGCTCTCGAGAGATTGAAGCAGACGCATCAGAATGTGACAGTTGCAGATGTGACGATCCCAGCTCAAGCAGGTTTTGTCTTGTCGGTTGGGAAGATTGATGACAACTATCTCTACCGTGATTTGGTGGATTCCATTTGGGAGCAAGAAAGCTACCAGATGGCAGCCAGCATTTTCACAGATGAAGAGAACTAGGAGGTTGCAATGAGCGAACGGACCTATTCTCAAGTCAATACAGGAATCAGTGTACGCGAGGCTAGTTTTGTCAGTCCCAGTCAGTTCGAGCAGTTGCTTGCAAGTCCCTCAAGCGAGAGCCGAGAAGGCTTGTTGCAGGGGAGGCCTTATGCTTTAGACAGCCACGAGATCAAGGATTTAGCAGCCCTTGAAGCCCGTCTGATGGCAGCTTTGTTGGCAGAATACCAATGGGCTTTTGAGGTAAGCCCTCAGTCAGACCTGGTTAGCCTGTTTACCTTGAAATACACCTATCATAATCTCAAGGTTTATCTAAAACACAAGGCGACAGAGCGCAATTTGGGGCACTTATTGATCCCTATCGGTCCTTATTCTCTCGATGTGCTCGAGCATTTGGTGGCGACTTTTTCTGCGGAGCATTGCCCGGCCTTTATGGCGGAAGAAGTGGCTGCAACCTGGCAAGAATTCCAAGACTATCAGGACTTGCGGGTTCTCGAAATCGGGATGGACTTAGCTTATTTTAAACACCTGAGATACATAGGGGACAGCCTAGATCATCCGATTCTGAAGCAGTTGGTGGATGTGACCATTGACTTTTACAATGCGATTACAGTTAAGCGGGCCTTGGATCAGCAAAAACCGCATAGCTTTATGCACCAATTACTCTCAGATGAAGGGAGCCTCAGTGCCTATCAGGTGATCGACCTGCTAGAATCCGGTCAGTGGTTGACCTGGTTTTATCAAGTTAATCCGCTGGACTACGATCTCGCCTTAGAGACTTATGAAGAAAAGATGCGCACTGGTCAACTAAAGACCGTAGAGTTGGAGTATTTAGAGAGTTTGGTGAAATTCAGTCTTCTAGATGCTGGCCGTTTTGAAGTCGATGGACCACTCCCTCTTGTTCGTTATCTTTACGGAAAAGAGTTAGAGGTGACCAACCTTCGTTTGGTCCTCTCTGGTTTGGACAATGGTTTTCCGCTAGCAGAAATTAAAGAAAGGATGAGACCGATTTATGGACAAACAGACCTATAAGATCGCCGTTGTGGGCAATCGGGACGCCATCCTTCCTTTTCGCCTGATTGGCTTTCAAACCTATCCGGTCACAGAGCCGCAAGAAGCGATCAATACCTTGCGAAAACTCAGTCGGGAAAACTTCGGGATTATCTACCTGACAGAGGATATTGCTCAGGCCATTCCAGAAACAGTGGCTTTTTACGACCAGCAGCTGACACCGGCTTTGATCCTTATCCCGACCCATAGAGGGACTACAGGACTGGGCCAACAGCGGATTCGTGATAATGTCGAAAAAGCAGTAGGACAGGATATTTTATGAGAACAAATGAATTTGGTCAAGCGATTGGGGATGCACTGCCGGAGTTTACACCGGGGCGCTTGCCAGCTATTGAGAGGATCGAAGGTCGCTATACCGTGATCGAGCGCCTCTCAAAAGAAAAACATGGGGCGGATCTTTATCAGGTTTACGGGCCGGACTCTCCAGCAGCTATGTGGACCTTTCTGTTTAAAGGTCCTGCCCGCAATGAAGAGGAGTGGGACCGCTTATTAGATGACCTCATGACAGCCCAAGGTCGCTTTTACTATGCGATTGTAGACAAAGATTCAGGCAAGGCTTTGGGGACATTCTCTCTCATGCGGATCGATCAAGCCAACCGGGTGATCGAAGTCGGAGCAGTGACCTACTCACCAGCACTCCAAAAGACACGCATGGCTACGGAAGCCCAGTATCTGTTAGCGCGCTACGTGTTTGAAGATTTAGGCTACCGCCGTTATGAGTGGAAATGTGATGCCTTAAACCAAGCTTCTCGCAAAGCAGCTGAGCGCTTAGGATTCACCTATGAAGGCTGTTTCCGTCAGGCTGTTGTTTATAAAGGTCGTACCCGCGATACAGACTGGTTGTCCATCATTGACCAAGAATGGCCAGCTATCAAACAGCGGCTAGAAGCTTGGTTGGATCCAAGCAATTTCGATGCTAATGGCCAACAAAAGCAAGCTCTAAGAGAGATAGCACAAAAGTAAAACAAAGAAACAAAGGATTCCCAGGAGGAATACATGACTCAAGGAAAAATTATCAAAGTTTCCGGTCCCTTGGTGGTTGCATCAGGGATGCAGGAGGCCAATATTCAAGATATTTGCCGGGTCGGCGATCTTGGTTTGATTGGCGAAATTATTGAGATGCGGCGTGACGAAGCCTCTATCCAAGTATATGAAGAAACGTCTGGAGTCGGTCCAGGAGAACCAGTGGTAACAACCGGAGCTCCCCTTTCTGTTGAATTGGGACCAGGTTTGATCTCTCAGATGTTTGACGGGATCCAACGCCCCTTGGAACGCTTCCAAGAAGTGACTGCCAGTGACTTTTTGGTTCGTGGGGTGCAAGTTCCAAATCTAGATCGGGACACCAAATGGGCCTTCGAACCAAGCGTGACTGAAGGGACAGAGGTGGTTGCAGGAGACATCGTCGGTACTGTTCAAGAGACCAATATGGTGGAACACCGCATCATGGTACCCTTTGGTGTGAGTGGACGTGTGACCAAGATCGCAGCAGGTTCTTACACAGTGGAAGAGCCGGTTTATGAGATCGAGCAGGCAGATGGCAGTCTCTTTACTGGTACTTTGATGCAAAAATGGCCGGTTCGTCGAGGCCGTCCCTTTGCACAAAAACTGATTCCAGTAGAGCCTTTGGTCACCGGTCAACGGGTCATCGATACCTTCTTCCCTGTGACAAAAGGTGGAGCTGCAGCTGTTCCTGGTCCTTTCGGAGCTGGGAAAACAGTCGTGCAACACCAGGTGGCCAAGTTTGCCAATGTAGACATCGTAATTTACGTGGGTTGTGGGGAACGTGGAAATGAAATGACGGACGTTCTGAATGAATTTCCAGAATTGATCGATCCAACGACCGGTCAATCCATCATGCAACGGACCGTTCTGATCGCCAACACTTCGAACATGCCGGTAGCGGCGCGGGAAGCTTCCATCTACACAGGGATTACTATTGCCGAATACTTCCGTGATATGGGCTATTCCGTTGCCATCATGGCGGATTCTACTTCTCGTTGGGCAGAAGCTCTCCGTGAAATGTCTGGTCGTCTAGAAGAAATGCCAGGGGATGAAGGCTACCCAGCCTATCTTGGTAGCCGGATTGCCGAATACTACGAGCGTGCAGGTCGGGTCAAGACACTCGGAACCACTGCGCGTGAAGGTTCGATTACCGCTATCGGTGCCGTTTCCCCTCCAGGTGGAGATATTTCAGAGCCCGTAACGCAAAATACCTTGCGAATTGTTAAGGTCTTCTGGGGCTTAGATGCTCAATTGGCGCAACGTCGTCACTTCCCAGCCATCAACTGGTTGAGTTCTTATTCGCTTTACCAAGATGAAGTCGGTCGCTATATCGATCTACATGAACAAATCAGTTGGTCTGAAAAAGTGACCCGCGCTATGAATTTGCTTCAAAAGGAAAGTGAATTGCAAGAAATCGTCCGCTTGGTTGGTCTAGATTCCTTGTCTGAAAAAGACCGCTTGACCATGAATGCGGCTAAGATGATCCGTGAAGACTACCTGCAACAAAATGCCTTTGATGAGGTCGATACCTATACCTCTTTCAGCAAGCAGGTGGCCTTGTTGACCAACATTTTGACCTTTGACCAAGAAAGTCAAAAAGCACTAGAATTAGGAGCTTACTTCACAGAAATCATGGAAGGAACCGTGGCTCTTCGAGACCGCATTGCCCGTAGCAAGTTCATCCATGAGGATCAGTTGGCAACCATTCAAGTCCTGAAAGAAGAAATCGTAGAAACCCTACACCAAATCGTCGCAAAAGGAGGAGTAGACAATGAGCGTGATTAAAGAATACCGTACTGTCAGCGAAGTTGTTGGCCCCTTGATGATTGTCGATCAGGTCGAAGGGGTTCACTACAATGAACTGGTAGAAATCAAGCTCCATGATGGAACGACCCGTCAGGGACAAGTCCTCGAAGTCCAAGAAGACAAGGCCATGGTCCAGCTCTTTGAAGGATCTAGCGGGATCAATTTGGAAAAAGCTAAAGTCCGCTTTACCGGACGTCCCCTAGAACTTCCTGTGTCTGAAGACATGGTGGGACGCATCTTTAACGGGATGGGCAAACCCATCGATGGCGGTCCAGAGATTATCCCAGAGAAGTACTTGGACATTGATGGGCAAGCCATCAACCCTGTTTCGCGGGACTATCCGGATGAATTTATCCAGACAGGGATCTCAGCCATTGACCATTTGAATACCTTGGTTCGGGGCCAAAAACTCCCAGTATTCTCAGGTTCTGGTCTTCCTCACAAGGAGTTGGCGGCCCAGATTGCTCGTCAAGCGACGGTTCTTAATTCTGAAGAAAACTTCGCCGTGGTCTTTGCGGCCATGGGGATTACCTTTGAAGAAGCCGAGTTCTTTATGAACGACCTTCGGGAGACAGGGGCCATTGACCGCTCTGTCCTCTTTATCAACCTAGCCAATGACCCAGCTATCGAACGGATTGCGACTCCTCGGATCGCCTTGACAGCCGCCGAATATTTGGCCTATGAAAAAGACATGCACGTCTTGGTTATCATGACCGACATGACCAACTACTGTGAAGCCCTTCGGGAAGTATCCGCTGCCCGCCGGGAAGTTCCAGGTCGTCGGGGCTACCCAGGTTACCTTTATACCAACCTCTCAACCCTCTACGAACGTGCTGGACGCTTGGTTGGAAAGAAAGGATCTGTGACCCAAATTCCGATCCTCTCCATGCCAGAAGATGACATCACCCACCCCATCCCTGACTTGACAGGCTACATCACCGAAGGACAGATTATTCTGTCCCGCGATCTCTACAATAGTGGTTACCGCCCACCGATCAATGTTCTTCCATCCCTTTCTCGTTTGAAGGACAAGGGTTCTGGTGAAGGCAAGACTCGGGAAGACCATGCGGCGACTATGAACCAGCTCTTTGCGGCTTACGCTCAAGGAAAACAAGCCAAAGAACTGGCCGTAGTGCTTGGGGAATCTGCCTTGTCAGATACGGACAAGCTCTATGTTAAATTTACGGACCGCTTTGAGCAAGAATACATCAATCAAGGTTTCACTACCAATCGGACGATTGAGGAAAGTTTGGATCTCGGTTGGGAACTCTTATCCATCCTTCCAAGAACAGAGCTTAAACGGATCAAGGATGAGATGATTGACAAGTATCTGCCAAACAAAGAGGATTAGCCTATGGCACGATTAAATGTAAAACCAACTCGGATGGAGCTTAATATTCTCAAAGAGCGCCTCAAGACAGCAACCCGGGGGCACAAGTTGCTCAAGGATAAGCGGGATGAACTCATGCGTCGCTTTATTGAAGCTGTGCGTGAGAATAATCGCCTGCGCCAAAAGGTGGAGGCAGCGCTGGTGGGCAATATGCAAGATTTCGTGATGGCCAAGTCCTTAGAGAGTGACCTTATGGTAGAAGAAATCTTTGCCGTTCCCACTCGAGAAGTGATGCTCCATATCGAGGAAGAAAATGTCATGAGTGTGCGCGTGCCCAAGCTCCATGCCCGAATCGATAATCCATACGGAGATGATGAAGGGGACGTGGTTTATAGCTACCTCGCCTCCAACAGTCAAATGGACAGCACCATTCAAGAAATGGGGGATCTACTCCCAGATTTGCTTAAGTTAGCGGAAATCGAAAAAAGCTGCCAACTCATGGCAGATGAAATCGAGAAAACCCGCCGTCGAGTGAACGGACTCGAGTATGCGACCATCCCAGACCTCAAAGAGACTATCTATTATATCGAAATGAAACTCGAAGAAGCCGAACGCGCCAACCTCGTCAGAATCATGAAGGTAAAATAAGATACATCAAGATACAAAGCCCGTAAAAAGCAAAGTGAAAATAGGGAGCAGGACAGAAGCACTGTTGTATAGAATGCTTCGTTGTCCTGCCCCCACAAGGCTGATTAGGATTTTTCCGAGCTCTCAAAGCGAGAGAAAAATCCAATCAGCTACTGTGTCTTTGAAGTTAGTACTATTACAGTTTGCGTTTATCACACAGCATTTAGGGCGTGTTCAGTTATAAGATACAAAGCCGTAAAAAGCTATGTTCAATTACTTAAAAAATACAAGAACCTCATCGAGGAACCGCTCCTTGATGAGGCTTTTTTTGCGCCCTCGAACTCTTCTTCCAGGACCCTAATTTTATGTTACTAGTTTGTAACAATGTGACAAGAAAGACGAAATGTTACAAGAAAAATACAGTTTTGTTAAATAGCCAAAAAGGCCTTTTATTATTTTTAAATTGTGATAAGATAGTATGGTAGTTAATTTGTCCAAGAAAATCTTGAGCAAAAAAACAAAGAAAAAAGAGGATAAAAGATGAAATTAAAAGTTAATACGAAAGCCTTGATCGCTTCAACAGTAGCTCTTGCAGTGATTCCATTTACAAAAGCCACTGCAGAAACACTTGAAGATTGGGTAGCTCGCTCAGTAGATGAAATCAAACATGATATCCAACAAAGCGGTGAAAACCAACAAACTTATACCATCAAATATGGTGATACATTGAGTTCGATCGCAGAAGCGCTTGGAATCGATGTTCATGTGTTGGCAAACTTAAACAACATCAGCAACATGGATTTGATCTACCCAGGTACTGTATTGAAAACAACAGTAAATGATCAAAAAGAAGTAACTTCAGTTGAAATCCAAACTCCTCAAGCAGGTGCGACAGATGCAACCGTTGCAAGTGCTGACTTGACAACAAACCAAGTGACAGTTGATGACCAAACAGTCGCTGTCAACGATTTGTCTAAACCAGTAAACGAAGATAACAAAGCGGTTCCAGTTGCTCCAGCAGCGGAAACTCAAGAAGCACCAGCGGAAGCTCCAGTAGTTGAAGTACCAGCAGCAGAAACACCAGCACAACCAGCTGTCCCAGAAACACCAAACTACGGTGCTCCAGCTGTAAATGTTGAAGTTCAAAATCAAGAAGCAGCCCCAGCTGCTGCCCCTCAATCTGCTCCAGCCGCAGAAGCAGCTCCTGCTGAAACACCAGCACCAGCAGAGGAAGCTCCGGCAGCACAACCTGCAGCAGTAGAAACTACAGCTGCCCCTGAAGTGCAACCAGTAGCATCAACTCCAGCAAGTGGAAATACGATTCCAACTGATCCACACCTTCAACCACAAGCAGAAGCTTTCCGTCAAGAAATCGCAGCGAAATTCGGTATCACAAACATCGGTGGTTACCGTGAAGGGGATCCAGAAGACCATGGTAAAGGGCTTGCAGTAGACGTGATGGTTCCAACAAATTCAGAGCTTGGAGATCAAGTTGCACAGTATGCAATTGATAACATGGACCGTGCAGGTATCTCATATATTATTTGGAAACAACAATTCTACATGCCAGTAAATAACATTTACGGACCAGCTAATACATGGAACCAAATGCCAGACCGTGGTGGAGATACAGCAAACCACAACGACCACGTACATATCTCATTTAACGGATAATAAAACATTGAACTAGGCCTAGAGCCTAGTTCTTTTTTTGTGCACACAAAAAAAGCCGGAAGACGAATCTTCCAGCCGGTCAATGGTTAAAAAATATGATCGACTTTTTCCACCTGATAAAGGGCAATCGCCATGATAATGGTTAAGACCAGTAGCATGAGGATAGCTGGTGTCCAAGAGTGGAAGAGAGATTTGCTGTAGCCGAAGAGGATGGGACCAAAAGCAGCAAAGACGTAGCCTCCTGTTTGGGCAAGACCAGAAAGTTGAGCTGTCTTTTCAGGTGTACTGGATTTCATGGAGAAAGCGACCATGAGGTAAGGAAAGAGCGAACTAACGGAACTTCCTATCAGGGCATTGATGACGAGCCAGTAGAAGAAGTTGCTGGTTGGGATTAAGAGCATGGCTACCCCTAAAATTCCTGCTCCGACAACAATGGTAAGCATCAAGCGTCGATTGCGATCGGATAATCGTGTCGTTAAACTTGGGATCGTCAAGGAGAATGGGAGACTGATCAAGGTGAACACGGAGGCAAGTAGTCCAGATTCAACCTTTGAAAGGCCAGCTTGAACAGCCATGGTCGGAAGCCAAGTCATACTTGTATAGAAAAGTAGTGACTGCAAGCCTCCAAAAATCATGATAGCCCAGACATATTTATTGGTATACCATTTGTTACTAGCTTCAGTAGTAGCAGCCTTTTTGAGCCGGTGGTTGTAGCGAAGGTTAGGAATCCAGATGACCAAAGCAAGAGCGCACAAGGCAGTCAAAAGAGTCACTAGACCTTGCCAAGAAGTGGCTTTGGTAATAGGAACCGCTACAGAAGAGGCGATCGCTGTGGACATCCCCATAGAAGTGATATACAAGGTGGTCAGAATGCCTAGTTGGCGGGGTCTGTTCGCCTGAATCAGGCTTGGAAGCAGCACATTGAGGAAGGCGATGCCAGCTCCAATCAAGATGGTTCCCAGATAGAGGAAGGGGAGGTTGATAATCCGAATGGCAGATCCGATCGTAATCGCGATCAAAACTAGGAAAAAGAGGCGCTCAATCCCCAACTTTTTAGCAAATTGAATCGCAAAAGGTGAGAAAATGGCAAACGTGAGAAGTGGTAAGCTAGTCAATAGTCCCAGAGAGCTCACATCTACCCCCAAACCAGCAGCGATGTCAGACAAGACTGTCGGAAGCGTAGTAAATGGTGTTCGTAAAACAATCCCAAGCATAATGATGCCTGGGACGAATAGCATAGAATGTGTTTTTTTCATAAATCCTCCTCAGACAAAAATTCTCTTCATTATAACATAGATCGAGCATAAATTGGAGTATTTGTACAAATGAAGGAGAAGGACCGTAGTTTTCACTGCCGTTCGAACTTCGTCAACGTACCTAAGCTCACTAACGTTCGCTAAAGGAATAAGGAACGTAGTTCTCACTACCGTTCGAACTGCATCAATATCTCTAAATTCGGTTGAACTTTCTGAGTTCACCTCGCTCAGTTTTATAAGGACCGTAGTTCTCACTAGCGTTCGAACTGCATCAACGTAGCTAAGTTCACTAACGTTCACTAAGGTACGTAGAAAAAGCCACCGGTTTTGGTGGCTCTTATAGGGAGATTATTATGAAAAAGTTTAGGATTTTCTATCAAACAAAGTTAGGAGGTCTTTATTTGATGGTTTTATTATAAGGCGGTTTGCTTAAAGAAAACTTAAGAAAAGGCGCTGATCGAAAGAATCGGTCTGAAGTCTGAGATGCCTTTACTCACTGAAGAAATCAATGCCAGTTTTGTTGAGTTCATTGACTCGCAACATGAATTTTGTCTTGATTTGAACAAGCGGGCTTCCGAAATTTTCGAGTGCAATCAAACCTTCCAAGGCTTTTAGGACCTGCTTGGCACGATAAACCCCTTCCTTGTCATTTAAGCCAAGGAGGGCATAGACCTGCATAAATTCTAACTGCATGGAAATACTGGTGTTTAAAATCGGTTTGCGCTTGCGAAGCTGGTTAATCGATTGAAGAAAATTTAGAGCTTCTAAGTAGAGTTCTTTTTTTATCAGGTAGTTGGCCAGATTTAACAGCAAAGAGGCCAATGCATTGGCAGAGTATGCAGAATAACTGCTTTCAAAAAGTTCCAAGGATTCCTTTCGAATCTTAGCGACGACTTCATAGGGCAAGACAGATAAAAGGGCAATGGTGAAGTCTTGCTCAATTTCATTTTGATAGGCAAACGGCACTTCTTGAGCGATTCGTTGAATCGACACAGGTGCGACTTCCAGGTGGATTTCTTTTCCCATCGCGTTATTAACATTGATTTCAAGCGAACGCAAATAGAGTTGCCAAAGCTCTTTGTTTTCCTCTGCAACAGGTGATTTTTCGTGTTTTAAGCGCTCAATGATGGACAGAAAATCCATATTTTCTTGATTGATATGTTTCATCAAAATGGGGCTGAAATTTTGAATGGTTAAGCCAGGATAATGGGACAAAAAGGTGTCCCAATCCACCCCCATAGACAGTAAGAGGCGAGAGAAGGTCTCAATGGTTACTCCTTTTTGAGAACGCTCAAACTGGCTGAGGAACTGGGGAGAGACAATATCTGCAGCGACTTCTTTTAGAGAAAGACCGCGTGCTTCACGAATCTTACGAAATGTTGGACCAAATGGCGAAGATGAGGACATAGGGGAACTTCCTTTCAATTATCATACCATTAGTATACCTCAAAAAAGGCTGGAATTAAACTCAGAGTTTAATTTTTGACAAAAAAACTAGAAATTCTTCGATTTTTAAGAAAAATGAAACTATAGTTTACATGGACCTTTTTTAGGGAAGGATTTTTGATAAAATAAGGTCAATTCTAGAAGATAAGCTTATAACAAAAGGAGATTAACAATGACGACACAAGAAATTTTACAGCTATTAGATGAAAAGCGCGTGCTAACAGCCCCTGCGGCAGTTGCTTGGGATGAAGTTCAACGGCAACAAAACCGATTAAATAAAGCAGCGAAGAGACTCAATGGGCCAATCACGGTCACACTGGCCCTCAATCTTCTTTTTGCTTTTACGATTTTTCTCTTAGAACAAAGTCACCTGATGCACGGTTTTCTACTGATGCTCGGATTGATGGGTGGGTTGATTGCGATCAAATATTTTGTATTTGTAGCCCCAGCCAAGCAGGCTCTTGCCAATGCCCAGGCTCTTTATAACCAGGAAATCAGCCAACCAGCCTACCAACAAGGGATGCAAGGTTTCCCACAAAAATTTTACAATTACCACGATCTCTTCCGACTATATAATTTAATCGCAGAAGGCCGTGCCTCTACCTTGCCTGAAGCCTACAATCTGCTTGAAATGCAACAATTCCATGAAACGCAAGTGAATCTGCAAGAGGAGGCCAATGCCCTACAAGCCGATATCGCACGTAGCTCAAGGGTCAGTGCCGTTGCTAATGTAGTCACTGCTTACAATACCTATCGCATCCACAAAGATATGTAATGTCAAAAAGATAAAAGATGAAAAAACCTCCTGAGAGTCCAGATCAAAAATCAGAGCTCTCGTGGAGGTTATTTATTGTCTTGTAAAAAGTAGTTCCGCACGGCATCCATGTACTCAAGTTCACTAACGTATTAAGGATCGTAGTTCTCACTGTCGTTCGAACTGCGTCAACGTACCTAAGTTCGTCTACGCCCCTACTGGACTTGACTCACTAAGGTACGTAGAAAAAAGCCACCGGTTTTGGTGGCTCTTATAGGGAGATTATTATGAAAAAGTTTAGGATTTTCTATCAAACAAAGTTAGGAGGTCTTCATTTGATGGTTTCATTATAAGGCTAATTTCTTAAAGAAAACTTAAGAAAAGACGCTGTTTATAAGAATCGGTCTTAGGTCTGATATTTTATTACAACAGAAACTATTTAGAATTTTTTCTAAATAGAGTTGACAAACCCATCCGAAAGTACTAGAATCTATTTAGAAATATTTCTAAATAGATTAGAGGAGATAGAGAATGAATTTTGCGCAAACATTTAAAGCTTTATCGAATCCGATAAGAAGAAGTATCTTAGAACTGCTAAAGGCGGGGAAATTATCTGCTGGTGATATCGCTGGCCACTTTGATGTAGCAGGAGCGACCATTTCCCATCATTTAAGCCTCCTCAAGCAGGCAGATTTAATTCGAGAGGAAAAAGAGAAGAATTTTATCTACTATGAACTCAATACTTCTTTCTTGGAGGATTTAATGGTCTGGCTCGTTGATTTGAAAGGAGACTCTACTGATGAAAACGAATAAAAAACTATTGATATTAACCTCTATGGTGATCCTTTTCCCCATGCTTTGGGGGCTGATGATTTGGTCGCAATTGCCTAACCAAATCCCGATTCACTTCAATTTTGCTGGCCAGGCCAATAACTTCCAATCGAAACCCCTGGTTGTGTTTGGTCTTCCTATTTTCGATCTCATGGTGCATCTGTTTATGATCTTTATGATCGGTCGCGATTCTAAGAATAGCGCTATGAATGAGAAAATGATCAGAGCGATTTACTGGTTGACCCCAATCGTTTCCTTAAGTACCTCCTATCTCATCTATAGCAAGGCGCTAGGATCTACTACCAATCCATCAGTTTTTGTTTCGGTTCTGCTAGGGCTCATCTTTGTAATCATGGGCAATTACATGCCTAAGCTAAAAGTGAATCACACGGTTGGAATCCGTCTGCCTTGGACCTTGCAGAGTGAAGATAACTGGCACAAAACTCATCGCTTGGCAGGGAAATTGTGGGTCCTCGGAGGGTTGATCCTTCTACTTGAAGCAGGACTTCAATTCGCACTTTCTTATGTTTTGGTGCTGGTCATCCTCGCCATTGTGTTTATCCCTATGGTGTACTCATATCAATTAAGTCGGAAAAATCGTTAGTATGAAAAATGTAAAAACCAGTGGAAATCCGTGTTAGGATTACTTCCACTGGTTTTTATAATGCTTGATTTCATCGTTTTCTTAGCCAAAATAAGTTGAAAAAAGAGCGCACCAATACGTTATTTTAAAAATCAAATTTTATAAAAAGTGATATTACATACACCTTTCTAGGTTATCTAACTAGGTCTCTGTAATCCAATGTAATAAAAGCTAAGATATGATACAAATAGAACTTATTAAATATATTAATTAAACATTTTTAATGGTATAATAACATCAAGTAGTAATATTATTGGAGTTTAAATGAATATTCGAGAACAAAAAAAGCAGGCTATAGAATTTATTAAACGCTGGGAAAATAGAGGAAATGAAAGACAAGATAGTCAGTCATTTTGGCTTGACTTACTTCAATCTGTTTATGAAGTGGAAAATCCAAGCGAGTATATCACTTTTGAAGATAAAGTGATGCTTGACCATACTAGTTTTAAGGATGGCTTTATTGATAAGACAAAAGTATTGATTGAACAAAAAGGAGCGGATAAAGATTTAAATAAAGCTATAAAACAGTCTGATGGGACTTACCTTACACCGTTTCAACCAGCTAGACAATACAAAATTTAATGATTTCAATAATCGCCTTGAAGGTTTTGAGAAACTTTTTAAAGACAAATATTATTTTACCCATCCCGAAGATTTTAGCTCAATCTTTAGCATTTTGGTAAAGTATGGAAAAAGTACAAGTAAATATATTTTATCGAAAGGAGAGATATATGAGTGAAATAGTTATTAATGCTCAGAATTTATCTAAAAATTTTTATAATTTTGATTCAAGACTCCCATTTATCAAGAGATTTTTGAAACGTAATCAAATAACGATTCGAGCTGTTCAAGATATTAGTTTTACGATTAAGAGAGGGAGTATAGTTGGCTTTATTGGGAGTAATGGAGCTGGTAAATCCACAACGATTAAAATGTTGACTGGGACTCTTTATCCTAGTTCCGGAAAATTAGAAGTGAATGGAGAAATTCCATTTAAAAGAAGTATAAATTTTAGAAAAAAAATTTCAATAGTAGTAGGAAATAAATTACAGTTATTTCAAGATGTTTCGGCTATGGATTATTTTCAATTGATTGGTACTTTATATGAGGTAGAACCGGCGATTTTACAAGAACGAATTCAGGAATTAAGCAATTTGTTGAATGTAAAAGATCAGCTTTACCAGCAGGTCCGGACCCTCTCTCTTGGACAAAAAATGAAAATGGAGTTTATCGCGGCATCTTTAACAAGTCCGGAAATATTATTTTTAGACGAGCCTACTATAGGGTTAGATATACAGTCTAAAAAAGATATCAGAACATTTTTAAAGAAAATGAATGAAGAATGTCATACTACTATTATTTTAACGAGTCATGATATGGATGATATTTCGTCTGTTTGTGACGAATTAATCGTCATTGACAAAGGAAAAATTATTTTGCAGGAGTCAATGGATGTTATTTTATCTAAATTTTCTGATTTTAAATATTTAAAGATAAAAATGACATTAGATTTGGTACCAGAGTTATGCTCTGTTAAAGGAGTAGTAGTCATTTCTCAAACAAAATCGGAATGTATACTAAAAATACCTAGAGATTTTGTCTTTGAGACATTAGAATCAATCAATAAGCTTGTAGATATAGAAGATTTTGAAATATCAAATCTTTCTTTAGAAGAAATTATTTTACAAAACTATTTTACAAAAAAGGAGCACAATTGAAAAAAGAAATGTCTATTATTCTGATATCATTTCGATCTATTTTGAACTATAAATCAAGTGTACTATTGTTAATGTTACAGGCAAGTATACAAAT
>OKGJ01000009.1_pt1 | contig 74348 bp, 75 predicted proteins | sample 1614931 | NCBI WGS metagenome assembly OKGJ01 (sample SAMN04436981, study PRJEB24849) | human gut metagenome | biome: human gut; feature: NICU; material: stool | host: Homo sapiens | place: USA: Saint Louis, MO | collected 2010-07-01 | reverse complement strand
GTCAGTTTTGTAACATTTTTAAGATTTATTGTCTGGGTATTATATTTTTTAATGTATGATTCAAACTGACTAACATCATCTTTATTAATTTTTCCTAAGAATAGTACTAACTCCCAGAATATGTCTTTATAAAAAATATCAATTCTATCATAGTCTATTTCAAAAATGGTAATTGGGAAATTCGCGGATAAATCGTTATGAAACTCTCTAATTAGATGTTTGAATTTAGAAAATTCATTTTCTTTTCTAATTAATTTCAGGATTAAATAGGTCTCTATTAAATTATTAATTTCAGTCGATGGCTGATACGCTTTAATGTAGTTTAGAGCTATATCGTATTGATATGGCTCTATTACATTTTTAGGAATACGAAATCTTTGCTGTTGCATATCTGTGATATCCTTCTTGAATTTGTACGAACCTAAGCGATACTTAAAGTAATTGAGACTATCTTGAAGACTTTTTGTTATTTGATTTTGTTATATCTTCATACATCTCAAACAATCTTGCTACTGTTTCGCTTTCGGTTAACCAAGTTTTCTGGCCATCAACTACTTTGGTAAATCCGTAAGCTTCCATGACTGCACGGTCATTTTTTTGATGTGCTTTTCTTAGTTCGACTGGCATGGTTAATTCATCATAGAGGTCGGCCAATGAGCTCTCTGGATATAGAGCACGTGCATCGAGAATAGCTTTAGCAGTTTTAGAAATCTTCTCTTTTTGACCTTCAGTTACTTTCGGCCAAGGGAAATTATTGTAAACTATCTTGGCGGAGTATGCATAATCAGATTTCATTCTACCAGCCACTGTTCTCATCCAAGCCATATGAATATTTGATGTCAAAACTCCAAACTCAAACATACTGATATTCGGAACCATCTGTGCATTAGTATTTGCAATAACTTCTGAACTAACAAAAGCCATTGGGACATATCTCCTTTTTTCAGATGATACTACAGGAATTATCAAATAGTCTTCCTCTGGTTGTCTATCTTCAGTAAATAAGTATGGTGCTTCTGCCCACTTTCTAGTAGAAACTTTAGGGCTATTTCTACGACTTTCAGCAACCATCTCCAATCTATTTAAAACACTAGGCATTTTTTTTAAATCACTTGGAGAAGAATCTTTTAACCATAAGCAAAAGCGTTGAGTTCCTTGTAGAATATCTTTTGCTCCCATATATGGTCTAATATATTTGCTAGCTAAGGGTTCTGAATTTAGCAATTCATTTTTTTCATCTTCTGTTAGGATTAAGTGTCCTCCATCGGTTGGTTGACTACCTTTTGTTATTTTTGAAACATTACAGAGTGGTTTTGTTCTAGATTCAATTATTACAGTAGGAGCATCAATCAAATATGGTGAAATGTTATTAACTTTTGTCACATTACCATTTTCAAAAATAAATTTTTCAATATTCGAATTATTTTTTGAGAATCCAATAATAACACAATGTACTGCAGCTTTATCTTTTGCTTCGCTTTCCCACTTAAATGTTTTATAAGCAAAATCTATTTCAATGTCAAATTTATTAATCAAATCTTTCCATAAAATTGAAACTTGCTCCCCCTGTGTAATTGAATTAGTAGAAACAAAAGCCACTCTAGTTTTAGTGTCATTAATTAAAGCTGCTGCCTTATAAAACCATGCAGAAACAAAGTCTATGCCTTTTAATTGTGGATTAACAACTTCCAAATCTAATTTTTGTTCTTTAGAAGTATATTTTGCTCCCAAAAATGGTGGATTTCCAATTATATAGTTCAGTTTGTTTTTAGGTACAACAATTTCCCAATCAATTCGTAAAGCGTTGCCCTCAACAATATTTGTATAGGATTTAAGTGGCAAAAAATCAATATTCGCAAATACAATATCTTTTGTTTCTTCCAACATCTGATTTTCTGCAATCCAGAGCGCCGTTTTTGCAACAGAAACTGCAAAGTCATTAATCTCAATACCATAGAATTGATTCAACTTCACTTTAACAAGTTCTTGGCCTAAATCCAATGCTACTGCATCCCCCATATAAAGCTTAATCGCTTCATTTTCTAAGCGTCTGAGAGATATATAAGTTTCTGTTAGGAAGTTTCCTGAACCACAAGCTGGGTCAAAGAATGTCAGACTAGATAGTTTTGATTGGAACTGTTTGGCTTTTTGTTCAACGGTCTTAGATTGTTTAAATTGACGAATCTCATTCAACTCATCTCTTAGCTCATCTAGAAAGAGTGGATCAATAACTTTATGGATATTTTCGATAGAAGTATAGTGCATTCCACCACTTCTACGCGTTTCGGGATTGAGTGTTGATTCAAACACTGATCCAAAAATTGTCGGACTAATTTCTGACCAATCGAAGCTAGATGAAGCATGTTCCAAAATTAACTCACGTAGTTCGTCCGTAAAATTGGGAATTTCCAAATTATTTTCAGCAAACATCCCTCCATTGACATAGGGGAAAGCAAGGAGATCATCATCTAAATAAGGATTACGTTCTTCAATTGGCGTATCTAGTACAGAAAAGAGGTCAATTAAAGCACGTCGAAAATCACGACTACTAAAACGGGCAAGATAATCATGAAATATCATATGATGTCCGAAAATACCAGCATCTTCAGCATATAGACAAAATACTAGACGAACGACAAGTTGGTTGATAGCATGAAGACTTTCTGGACTATCCGGATTAATATACTGCTTAAGAAGACTTTCATAAATTTCCCCTACAATTTCTCCTGCTTCAATAGAAACCTTCATCTCACGCTCTATGTGTTCATTAGTTTTGTCAATTAAAAATTCTAAACGATAGGCTTCTTTATCCAAATCAGCAAGTTTTATGACTTTAGGTTCACCATTTGGTTGCTCCATATCATAAACATAGAACTCTTTGAAATTACAAGTTACAATCCAACGGGGGCGTTTAGAATATGGAAGATTCGCTGAATAGCGTTTAGCTTGCTGAAAAGGTGTCAAATAAGTGTTGTCAGACTGCTGTATTGCCTTGTTAAGGTCTCTATCTGCACCTTTTTGTTCAATTAATACCTTTGTTGTGTCGATAAAGCCATCGATGAAACTAGTATGATCTAGCATTACTTTATCTTCAAAAGTTATATATTCCGTAGGCTTTTCAATCCCATATACAGATTGAAGTAAGTCTAACCAGAAAGACTGACTATCTTGCCTTTCGTTTCCTCTATTTTCCCAGCGTTTAATAAATGCTTTAGCTTGTTTTTTTTGTTCTCGGATATTATTCACTTTGTACTCTCCAACTACCACATTATTTTGATTTATTTAATAAATCCTTTAAAGTGTTAATAATTTTGTTTTTATCTGTTTCTGTTAATTCAATAAACTAACAATTTCTTCTAATCCGTCATCACGTCCTTTTAAAATCTCAAAAGACGTACCAAAGATTTCAGCTAATTTTTCTACTGTTTCATCTTTCGGATTTCTCCCTCCATTTTCCCACCTAGCGTACTGGGCTTGAGCTACACCTAATTTTTCAGCAACTTCTAATTGAGTAAGTCCTGCATCTAGTCGCGCTTTTTCATATTTTTCTACTATTTCTAAAAGGGGGAGTTGTTCTGATTGTTGCCCAATAATAAGAACTATTTTGATTATTTATATAAGTGTTCCAGTAATTGCTGACATTTTTCGTCAATCAATTCTCTATTAGCCAGCTGTTGAATCCATTTTTCCGGGATGCCTTCCCGTTGATAGTGGGCTCCCGCCAAGGTACCTGTAATGGCACCGATGGTATCGGTATCCCCTCCAAGATTAACAGCTTTTAGAACAGCTTCTTCAAAAGTCTCTGTTGTACCTAAACACCAGAGACAAGACTTCAAGGTATCAACCACATAGCCTGTGGAAGCAATATCTTCCCTAGATTTTTGATAAAATTCCCTATCAAATATTTCTCTAAAATGTTCCTGATACTCTTTCCAGTATTCTGGCTTTTTCTTGAAGTAATCTTCAAAATAAGGTTTTGATTGACAAAGTAATTTTTCTAAACGAATGTTAAGAAGAAGACCGATTAAAAGCTGGACATAAAGAATAGATGCCACGATAGACCTTGGATGAGCATGGGTCAGCTTAGTATATTGCTCAATTATTTTTGATCTATAACTGAAATCAAAATTTTCATATAAGAGCAAAGCTAAGGGAGATATCCTCATCAAAGCTCCATTGCCATTGTCTCTCTCACTACTCCCTCCACATTTCTCTGGAGAAACTCCCGCCAAATACCGTTCAATCGCCTGATTAGTCGCAACACCAATATCAAAACAATATCCAAAAGGTGTGAGGTAGCCCTGACGGTAAGCTACAAATTTATCCATCAACCCATTCAAATCAGAATCATCACATAGGTGTTCAATAAGTGCTAAGGATAAAGAAGTATCATCCGACCAGGTACCAGCTGGTTGATTATAGGTTCCATAACCCACCATATCTGAAATATGATAGTTATCTCTATCTCTGAACTCTACAGGGACTCCCAGTGCATCACCTATAGCTAGACCAAAGATTACCGAATTTATCTTTTGTTTAAGATTATATCTTCTATACTGATTTGAATCATATTCCCATTTATCTCTTAATCTCATAGCCTTCTCCTACTCTAACTCAGATAAATTCGATCTGAATTGTTTGCTCAGTCATCATGGATTTCACTTCCTCAATAAGTTTATCGATCTCTTTTTGTGAGATACGAATGTGATTGTATGGTGGTTCCCAATTCTGCATGCTTGACCTATATACAAGAAAACTATTATCAGTCAACAACTCTCCCTCTGCTTTTAAAACATAGCCATTTTCATAGTCGAAAGTAATGTTACCGCTTGTCCCAGAAATTTTCATTCTATTTCCTTCTATACTAAAAAATCATTATTCCTTCTCAAGAATCTAATTCCTAACCTTAATCCGATCTCATTATAAGGAGAGAAATCCCAATCAAATTGGTACCTATACTTTCTCCTATTATACCACACCATAGATATCTTATGAGCTTGTTCAAAATTTGGTCAAAGAAAAAACACTGAATCTTCAGTGTTCTTTATGTTTCTTTACGCTTCTTATTATGTCCCCTGCCGGAATCGAACCAGCAACTACTCCTTAGGAGGGAGTTGTTATATCCATTGAACTAAGGGGACCGATAAAAAAAGAAGCGAGATCACTCCCGCCTCCTTGTTCGTCTTAACGACGGATTTCTTTAATACGAGCTGCTTTACCTTGCAATGCACGAAGGTAGTACAATTTCGCACGACGTACTTTACCGTAACGTACAACTTCAATCTTTTCTACACGTGGAGTGTGTACTGGGAATGTACGTTCAACACCGACACCGTTAGAGATTTTACGAACAGTGTACATTTCAGTGTGTCCTTGACCTTTACGAGCGATAACAACGCCTTCAAAGATCTGGATACGTTCACGAGATCCTTCGACAACTTTCGCGTGTACACGAACAGTATCACCAGGACGGAATGCAGGGATATCAGTACGAAGTTGACCTTCAGTCAAGCTTTGGATTAATGGATTCATTTTATTCTCCTATCTTCGTCAATCTTGAGGGACCTCCCTCAGCGGATAAACTGTATTTTTGTGCTTCCATTACGCACAGAAACTATCATATCAGATAATTTCAGGTTTGTAAAGCTCTTTTCTCTACTTTTTCGCAACTTTTTGGCCGGAATAAATGCTCCACTCTTTTGGCAGGCAATAGGCGATGGCGCAAGCAATGACAAAGAATGGCAGATTGGCATAGCCAAAGACTTCTCCTCCGATCAAGATCGGTGCGAGCAAGGTCGTTGTCGCACTGCCAAAGACACTGGCATAACCAATAGCGGCCACGACTAAGACTGGTAAGCCCAGCATAGGAGCGAGAAAGACTCCAAGCGTAGCTCCGATCGCAAAGAGCGGTGTCACTTCTCCCCCTTGGTATCCAGCTGAGATGGTCACCACGGTAAAGAGGAGCTTCAAGATCCAGTCATAACTATGGGCACTCCCCTGATGAAAAGCTACATCAATCAGATTGGTTCCAAGTCCACTATAAGTGCCGACCTTGGTCAGCTGGAGGGTCAAGAGGACCAAGCTGAGTCCAGCCCCTATAAGGGCTATCCGGGTATAAGGATTAGGCAAGACTTGAGCGACTGTTTTCTTCAACCATGAAAGGCTAACAGCAAAGAGTTTCCCAGCGAGGCCAAAAGCTAGGCCAAGTAGAGCGACTTTGATCAAGGTCTCTGGTGTCCAGCTCAGTGTTTCTCTTAGTGGCACAGCAAATTTCTCTAAGCCAAGGGCATGAGAGGTAAAGCTAGCCACGATTGAGGCGATAAGGGCAGGATAGAGGGCCATCAACTGCAACTCCCCAACCGTCAGGACCTCAAGAGCAAAGAAGGTTGCTGCCAGCGGCGTCTGAAAGAGCCCCGCAAAACCGGCTGCCATCCCAGTCATGAGAAAGATACGCGAAGCATCTGGGATCTTGATATGACGGGCAAAACGGTGCGAAAGGGTCGCTCCGATCTGGACCGCTACACCTTCCCGACCGACCGAACCACCAAAGAGATGGCTCATCCAGGTCGTCAGCATGATCAACGGTACCAAGACCAAGGGGATTTTCTCCTCACGCGCGTGTCCAACATCAAAGATGAGGCCCATCCCTTTTGAAGCCTTGCCACCAAAACGTTTATAAAGATAAACGATGACAAGACCCGCTATGGCTAGAAAAAGAATCAAGGGCCAATGCTGACTTCGGAAATCTCCAATCAGAAGAAGACCTTGACCAAAAATCATGTCAATGGCACCAACCAAGAGTCCAATGAAAAGAGCCATACCTGTTAGGACCACATACTGTTGTGCTTTTTGCTTGATCGATAGACTAGTCACGCACCCTCACCTCCTCTTGGTAATCTCTCGAGCGCTTCATCATATCTTGAAACTGAGCTTGAATAGTCGCACGATACTGCTCATCCGTCACGAGAGAGCCGACTTTCTCAAGCACTTCTCTCTCCCTTCCTTGATCGAGCACTGGCAAGCCCTGCTGCTCCTTATATTCTACAATCTGACCGACACAGACCATCCGTCTTTCCAGCAAGGCTACAAGCTCTTGATCGATCTGGTCAATGTCCTTACGAATCTGATCTAAATCCATGTGTCTCCTCTTTATTTTGGATATAAATCGAGGCTGTAATCCATCGATCCTGCCTCTTTGTCATTAATTTGCTTTTGCTACAAGTTCTTCTGCAAAGGCTTCTAATTTTTCAATGTCTTCGTCTTCTGCAGACAAATCAACTTTGACACACTCAGAACCTTTTTCAGCACCAGTCGCAGCGAAGCAACGGTCGAAATCATCAACTGCTTTACAGAATTCATCGTAGAAGGTATCACCTGATCCTACAACACCGTAAAGTTTGCCTTTGAGATCAAGGCCAGCCAAATCTTCGTAGAAATCTTGGATCTCATCTGGAAGCTCTCCATCGCCGTATGTATAAGTCGCTACTACTGCGATATCCGCATCAAGGAAGTCCTCCGCATCCACAGTTGTACACTCATCCACATCTACTTCGACACCAAGATCACGGAATTTGTCCGCTACGATATCAGCAATTTCTTCTGTATTTCCAGTCATACTAGCAAAAACAATCTTCGCTACAGTCATAATTTCCTCCCAAAATCTATTTCCCGTATTATACCACTTTTTCAAGCATTTTGCACGAAACCTTTCCCGATAAGGTGAAAGAAGGGGCTTGTTTCAAGAATTTGGACTGATTCTACTTAATCGCCCTTGTTCTCTTCTTGAATTGCTTTAATAGTTTTAATTTCTTCATCCAACTTCTTATCAAAATCAGACTTATTTTTGAAGGGATACGAATAGGTGCGCCAAGTGTACCATTTGAGGCCTTCTTCACCCTTATAGTACCACTCGATTTTTGTTGGTAGGAATTCTTTGTTGTATATGATACGGACCTTGGTGAATTGACGATTTTTCTTCAAATAAATCGCTTCAAATTCCGGGGGATATTCTTCTTTCATCAATTTATCATCCACAAATCTTTTCGGTGAGCTAGTAATTTGATAGTTGGATTTCTTAATTTCATCAGTAGTAATTTTCTTACTTAATAGAACTGATGATAATTCGTTATTTACTGCAGTTTTGTAATACTGTTTACGATCCCAGTCCGCTTTATAACCACCATAAACTGTATCGTCTTTCACTGCCGTTTCATCATTATAGTAATATTCTTTTTTCTCAAGGTCCACCCCAACCTCAAAATGCTCATTGGTAGAATCTCCCATTTTAATCATAACAAATTGCTTTTTCTTTAAAACATTCAATGCCGGTTGATTGTTACTACAACTACTTAGGAATACTGCAATAAGCATTACGACCAACACTACCACAATTGTTTTTGGAAATTGTAACCATCGTTTTCTTTTAATTAATTGTTTAACTTCTTTTATCATATCCATTTCATTCTATCAAAATATCCAATCCAAATGAAGTGTCTTCCTATCAATAAAGCTGGGCCTTATATAAGCTCAGCTTTATCTAAAAACTATGTTAATCTCCCTCATTTTCCTCTTGAATTTCTTTAATATTTTCGATTTCTTCATCCAGCTTTTTATCAAAATCAGACTTATTTTTGAAGGGATAAGAATAGGTGCGCCAAGTGTACCATTTTAGTCCTTCTTCACCCTTATAGTACCACTCAATTTTTGTTGGTAGAAATTCTTTGTTGTAGGTGATACGGACTTTGGAAAACTGACTATCCTTGATAGAATATCTACCTTCAAATTCAGGCGGTTGTTTTTCTTCTAATATTTTTTTATTGATGAATGAATCAGTTGAACGAGTAATTTGATAGTTGGAATCTTTTATATCTTTAATATTCATTTGGTGATTTAAAAGTGCTGAAGTGAGCTCAATATCCAAAGCTCTTTTATAATACTCCGCAGCACTATATTCCTGACTACCACCATACAATTTATTATTTTTTATTGCAGCTCCATGGTAATAAAAAAATTCTTTTTCTTTTAAATCAAAACCCGCACTGATTGATTCCTTGTTATCATCACCAGACAAGATGTGTGTCTCTATAAACCTTTGCTTCTCTATAATAGACTTTGAATTCTCTTGAATCTTACCTCTTTGAACAACTATGAAAATACTAGCTATAGTAAGCAATAAAAGAATTAACAATAGGAAAGATTTTAGACTGAATAATCTCTTTTTAATGAATTTCATATATCTCTCATTCTAGCAAAATATCCATCTAAAAGGAAGTGTCTTCCTAACAATAAAGCTGAGCCTTTACTATGCTCAGCTTTATTTCAAATCTGGTTTAATCACCCTTGTTCTCTTCTCGAATCTCTTTAATAGTTTCAATTTCTTCATCCAATTTCTTATCAAATTCAGACTTATTTTTAAATGGGTAGGAGTACGTACGCCAAGTGTACCATTTTAGCCCTCCTTCACCCTTATAATACCACTCAATTTTTGTCGGTAAGAATTCTTTGTTGTAGGTGATGCGGACTTTGGAGAATTGACTATCCTTGATAGAATATCTACCTTCAAATTCTGGCGGATATTCCTCTTTCAATAATTCTTTATTTACTAAAGAATCTGGTGAGCGTGTAATTTGATAATTATTCTTTTTGATTTCATCTGGTGAAATTTTCAGATTAACTAAAATGGATGATATTTCTCTGTTAAAAGAACGTTGGTACATTTCTTTAGTTCCATAATTTCCATAACCACCATATAATTTATTCTTCTCAATAACTGCAAAATACGAATTGTACAATTCCTTATCTTTTAAATCAAATCCTACTCCAGTACTCCACTCTTTTCCCCAGTCATTTTTATCTTGTACCAAAACAAATCTCTGTTTCTGTAAAATATCATACGCACTACTGGTGGTCTTTCGGATAGAATTGACTTTGAGTATAGTCATAATAGCCAGTATTATTATCAGCACTGCCATTAAGAGATTTCTTAAATTTATTATACTCTTCCACTTTTTCTTCTTCTGACATTCCTTTTGTATTTCGTTGCCATGCTTCATAATCTTGATTTCCTTTCCTTGCTATATCCGCAAATTTCCCCTTTTGACCTGTATCTTCATCTACTTCACCTAAATCGAGTTCATATTTAAATATTTTTTTAGCACGTGCACGAGTAGCTGGCTCTGGCGTATTCATATCAAGCTTATCATGTTTCCCTTTATAAAACTCTGTAACATCGGAATTTTGACCTGTTGAGGGACCATAGTTAAAAGACTCTGTATTGGCGATTTCTCTTAATTCTTCATTAGAATATTTTCCTGGATTGGAATCATAGCGACCATCTGCTAGTTTATGATTGTCATAGGCATCCCATTGACTCTCAAACTCGCCGGTATCTAAATTCACAATAAACTCCACCATCCGCGCATTGTTCAAATCTTTTCCTTTAGCTGAATTGCCCTGAGGGACTTGAACCTTCATATTATAGGGGCGTTTAAAGCCATCTGATTTCTCAAAGCGGTTATGGTAGTTAGCACCAGTCGTGTAATCAAATTCAATATTATTTTCTTTGCCATATGCTAAAAGTTTCTCGTAATCATTTGCGCCTTCGTAATGACTGCGAATATAGTAAATTGCTTGACGATCCAGATAATAGCGGAAGAAAAACATGTTCTATTGGTTTCATTCTAACAAAATATCTATCCAATGTAAAACCGCTTCCATAGATTCTAATTAGTGATAAATGCTTGCTGGATTGGCCTTTCTTATGTTAAAATTGACAGAGAAAATGAGGTAATGTATGAACGTAATAAATGAAATTCTTGAAAAAATTCAAGCTTATGACACGATTATTATCCACCGGCATCAGAATCCGGATCCAGATGCGATTGGTAGCCAGGTGGGCTTGCGGGATCTCCTGCGAGCCAACTTCCCTCAAAAGCGGGTTTTGGCAACTGGCTATGATGAACCGACTTTGACTTGGCTTGCTGAAATGGATGAGGTCAAGGATGAAGACTATGCTGGAGCTTTGGTGATTGTCTGTGATACGGCTAATACTCCCCGCATCGATGACAAGCGCTATACGAACGGTGATTTCCTGATCAAGATCGACCACCACCCAAATGACGATGCTTATGGCGATCTGCTCTGGGTCGATACTGAGTCTAGCTCTACCAGTGAGTTAATCGCACTTTTTGCTAAGGAATTGGATCTTGAGCTTCCAGTTAGTGCTGCGCGTCTTCTCTATGCTGGGATTGTCGGCGATACAGGTCGCTTCCTTTATCCTACTACTTCGACTCGGACCTTTGAGATCGCTGCCTATCTTCGAAGCATTCCCTTTGATTTTACAGCACTTGCTCGGCAGATGGATACGATCAACCTTAAGACAGCTAAGCTTCAAGGCTATGTCTATGACCATCTTGAGATCGATGAACATGGCGCTGCGCGTGTGACCTTGACACAAGAGCTCTTGAAGAAATTCGATCTACGTGATTCAGAGACTGCTGCAATTGTCGGAGCTCCTGGACGAATCGATACCGTGTCTGTTTGGGCTATCTTTGTCGAGCAGGCCGACGGTCACTTCCGAGTCCGGATGCGTAGCAAACGAAAAGTGATCAACGAAATTGCCAAACGACATAATGGTGGTGGCCATCCACTAGCGAGTGGAGCCAACTCCTACTCCCTCGAAGAAAACGACCAAATCTACAAAGAGCTACAAGAAGTGGCTCGCACGAACGAAGGCTGAGAACGATTTCTCAGCCTTTTTATCTTGGTCACGGGGTTTTCATTTGATCTTTCTTATGGTAAAATAAAGCTAATAAAATTTTTAAGGAGACTTTTTATGGAAAAAAATCGTTTGTTTATCATTATCTCTGCTGCGGTAGCGATTCTTAGCTCTTTCTTGCCATGGGCAAGCCTTAATGCTGGAAATTTTGGTTCATACAGCTGGAATGGCCTTCGCGGAGATGGATGGTTCGTTATTATCTTCGCAGTCGTTGCGATTGTCCTTGCTTGCTTGAACGATGTAAAATCTTCACTACCAAAAGGTTTTGCAATTGGTGTTATCGTAGCAGGAGCTCTCTCAACTATCGTAACATTGATCGATGTCTTCGGTGTTAACAAGTACGCTGTTGACTTCAATGGTTATGGCGTTTCAATTGGCTTTGGTTTGATCCTTGCTTTGATCGCATCAATCGCTATTGTTGTAACTGGTCTCTTGGCGATGTCAGGTGGTAAAATCACAAAAGGAACATTCGAAGAACTTGCTGAATCTGGTAAAGGATTTGCCCAATCTGTTGGACGCGTGACAACTTCTACTGTAAAAACTGCTGTAAATGAAATCAAAAAAGAATCACACGAACACACTGAGGGACAAGCTGATCAACCAGTTGAAGCACCAAAAGATCCAAATCAATCTGAACAATAATAAGATTAGATTCACCTTGGCTTAGCCAGGGTGATTTTTTTGATCATTAATTTAAATAAAATTAGTGAAAATACTTGTCAAGATCCTGGAAATTTGGTAAACTAGCTTAGTAACAATCTATGGCTCGGAAAGAGACCATGGCAGAAAGGAAATATTGCAAAATGAAAAAAGATATCCATCCAGAATATCGCCCTGTTGTCTTCATGGACACTACTACTGGTTACAAGTTCCTCAGCGGTTCAACTAAGTACTCTAGCGAAACAGTTGAATTCGAAGGTGAAACTTACCCATTGATCCGTGTTGAAATTTCATCAGACTCACACCCATTCTACACTGGACGTCAAAAGTTCACTCAAGCAGATGGACGTGTGGATCGTTTCAACAAAAAATACGGTCTCAAATAAGAACCAACACAGAACCACTTCCCTTTCGGGAGTGGTTTTTTTGATCTCCGTTTCTTTTATTGTGAACGCACAAAATAAGAGGTTAGGATGTTGATCCCAACCTCTTTTTTCATCTTAATGGAATTGCATCCCACCATCCACGATAATGGTTTGACCTGTGATGTAGTTTGAGTCAGGTCCAGCAAGGAAGCTGACAGCCGCTGCTACATCTTCTGGTTCAGAAAGACGTTTCAAAGTGATATCTTTAGCGAATGTTTGCATACCCCATTCGTCATCTTTACCTGCGTTCTTACCAACTTCATGGGCAATGTCAAACATCATTGGAGTCTTGACGATACCTGGTGCATACGCATTGACAGTGATGCCTGAATCCGCCAAGTCACGCGCCAAAGTCTGTGTGATACCACGAACTGCAAATTTAGTACCACCATAAACAGTCAAGTTAGGGTTACCTACAACACCTGCTTGTGAAGTTGCATTGATGATTTTTCCGCCATGGCCAAGCGCTTTGAATTGAGCTTGTGCAGCTTGAGCACCCCAAATCACGCCACCAACGTTAATAGCAAATGTACGTGTAAATTGTTCTTCTGTAATTGTATCAAGTGGTGTAGTTGGCGCAACACCTGCATTGTTTACGACAACATTCAAATCTCCAAAATGGTCAACAACCTTTTGGAAAGCTGCAGCCACTTCTTCTTTTTTAGATACATCAGCAACAACCGCAAAAGCATTTTCAGCCGATAACTCAGCAACTGCTTTTTCAGCTGTTTCAGCATTGTAGTCCAATACTCCAACCTTAAAGCCATCTTGCACCAAGCGTTTTGCGATTGCAAAACCGATTCCTTGACCAGCACCTGTGACAATAGCTACTTTAGACATATGATTCCTCCTTGGTATCAACGATACCAGCAAACGTTCCTATCAGAACAGCAAGGGTTGACAACTAGTTTTGATGGGGTCTATTATAAATTTCCGACAAAACTATGCTAACAGTATACTCCTTTGTGAAAAAAGTGTCAAACTCTGGCCTGTTATTTTTTAAAAAAAGTTTATTTATATGATATTTTTATTTAGTGATAAATGAACGAAAGCGTGAAATAGAGTAAAGCTTTTAGCCAAACAGATAACTGTTCTATTCTGTATAAGCTACATGAGGCTGGGACAAAAGTCCCAGCCTCTCAATTATTTTTGGTTTGTCGAGCAAGACGCAGTGATTGAGTGGGCTCTACTACGCTGATTTCATCAGCTTTTACAGTCCTACTCAACTGTGCAGAGGTGGGACGACGAAATCGAATTCTAACGAATTACCGATTTCTGTCCCACTCTCATAAACTATTCGTTTGATTGATCCCTTTAGTCATCGGTCTCCGCAAATACTTGAGTGGCTTTGACTGCTTTCTTCCACCCCTTGTACAATTTCTCTTTGCGAGCTTCATCCATCTTTGGTTCAAAGATTTGGGCTGCTCCATGAAGAGATTTTAATTCTTCCAAGTCCTTCCAATAGCCTACGGTCAGACCTGCTAGGAAGGCTGCTCCTAAAGCCGTTGTTTCCAGGTTTTTGGCGCGGGCAATCGCAATCCCAAGAATATCTGCCTGAAACTGCATTAAGTAATCATTTTTCGCTGCCCCTCCGTCTACTTTTAAGACAGGGATAGGAGTCTTGGCATCTACCTGCATGGTGTCGATGATATCGCGTACTTGATAGGCAATGGATTGAAGGGTTGCTTTGATAAAGTCTTCCTTGGACGTTCCCCGGGTAAGTCCGAAGACAGAACCACGCGCCTCTTGATTCCAATATGGTGCCCCAAGACCCGTAAAGGCAGGGACCACATAGATTTCATCGTCATTCTGAGACTTCAGAGCATAGGCCTCGGATTCAGGTGAACTGTCGATCATACGCAGACCGTCACGAAGCCACTGAATGGCACTTCCAGCGATAAAGATAGATCCTTCAAGGGCATAGTAGACCTTGTCATTGATCCCATAACCAATCGTCGTCAGCAGGTTATTTTCTGATAACTGCATCTCCTCACCCGTATTCATAATGATGAAAGATCCAGTTCCATAAGTATTTTTGACCATACCAGGTTCAAAGGCTAATTGACCAAAGAGAGCAGCCTGCTGGTCTCCCGCCATCCCTGCAATCGGCACTTGTCCACCGTAGAAATGGAAAGGAGCTGTCTTGCCATAGATTTCAGAGTTTGAACGCACTTCAGGAAGCATGGCTTTAGGAATGTTGAGGATTTCCAAAATCTCATCGTCCCATTTCAGTTCCTTGATATTGTAAAGCATGGTACGGGCAGCATTGGAATAGTCTGTCACGTGGGCAGCTCCATCCGTCAGCTTCCAGACCAGCCAAGTATCAATGGTTCCAAAGAGCAATTCGCCCTTCTCCGCACGCTCTTGCGCCCCTTCTACATGGTCCAAAATCCAACGAACTTTAGTCGCTGAGAAGTAGGCATCAATGACTAGACCTGTCTTTTGGTGGAAGGTTTCTACATAGCCTTGGTTTTTAAGTTCTTCAGCCAGTGGAGCAGTTTGCCGTGATTGCCAGACAATAGCATTGTAAATAGGAAGCCCCGTGTTCTTATCCCAAACAACTGTCGTTTCTCGCTGATTGGTAATGCCGATCGCCTCTATTTGATTGGGCTTGATACCACTTTCGATAAAGACCTCAGCGATCACAGACTGAACCGAGTTCCAAATCTGATTGGCATTGTGCTCCACCCAACCAGCCTGCGGAAAAATCTGAGTGAATTCCTTTTGACTAGAGCTAACTTGCTCGCCTTTTTTATTAAAAATGATGGCCCGCGAACTAGTGGTTCCCTGGTCAATCGCCATGATGAAAGTTTCTTGAGACATAAACTGCCCTCCTAAATTAGATACTTAAAAATCTTGTTCTTTCATCAACTAGTATACTCTATTTCATCTAGGATTTGTATCCATTTATTTAAGAAAATCCGGTCTAACATTTTCCTAGTACTTCCAGCTCTATCAGACCAAGCAAAAAGAGCCCTGAGGCTCTTTTAACTAGTAGTTCAAATACTTATCAAGATTTACTTTGATCTAACCGATTTAAGAACTCCATGGTCGGACTGTCTTGGTAAAGCTCTTTGAGGGGAATCTTCTGATAAACCGCTATTTCATCCGCAGTCACACCGTAACGAATTAATAGATCATAAATACGATTTAAATCATGACGTAATTCATCCGTTATGAGGACATTATCGCTTGTTTCTTTTGTTTTCCAATAATAAGATGGCAGAACTTCCTTGGTTTCAATTAAAATAGTTTGCAACAAAGTCCCACCATGGCTGTCCTTCTGAGAGATATCGGCCCCAAGTTCCAACATTTTCTCAAAAACCTTGAAAGACTTGTCAGCTTTTTCCTTAGACGAATACATCTCATATTGGCCATTCCAACGTTTGATCATGCGCCTGCAGTCAAATACAGCTCTACCACCCGCTGTTTGGAGGACTGGTTGACAAAACGGATTCAGCTCTGTCGGCTCTTCGATAAAGTTAAGATCTGCCCCTCTATCAATGAGTAAGTCTGCAATATCTAAATGTCCCGATTTGATAGCGACTTGAAGGAGCGACTGTCCCTGATCTCTTTTAGGTTTGTCACCCGAAACAGCATTGACTTCTTCAGGCTTTTTATCCAATATCTGACGAACTCCCTCTAGATCTCCTCTTCGCAACAACTGAAAGGTTTTTTGCATGGTTTTCCCCCTCTCTCATTATAGATAAGAATAACACTGTGTTGATACTTTGATCCTATCGCTAGGTTCTTCGTTAAACTGATTATAGCATTTTATGGACTCTACATTTAAGTCCTAAAGGGTAAAGATGACAGACTCCCACCGAAGAGGTACAACTCTATTTCTCTGATTTTCGTGCAGCCACTAGCCAAGAGGCTACTAGGATTTCGAAAATAACTAGAAGGATAATCTGAGGAAGAGAACTTTGAACCAGCATAAGGACAGCCAGACTATCAATTAGCATATGAGCGATGATACAAGGGACAGCTCCTTTCGAGTACTCCTTGAGCGCTCCAAATAGGAAGGTATTCCCTAAAATCATCAGGTAAAAGATGAGATAGTTGGACGAGCCAGCTGTAATCCAAGGGAGTTGATAGATAGGAATATGCCAGAGGAACCAGACAATGGAAAGAACCATCATTTTAGGTATAAAGTGCTTACTAAAGGAAAGATGATCTTGTAAAAACCAACGCCAACCGACTTCTTCTAGGCCTCCATATAATAAGGTCCAGGGGAAATAAAGGAAGAAGGCCAAGAGGGAGTTCCCAGTAAAGCGAACGTTCATAAGCAGGATGGAAATCCCATAATAGATGACGGGGATGAAGAAAGCTAGGATCCAAGATAGGGAACTTTCTTTTTGAAGAAAGACCTTTTTGAAAAATTCACCCAAGGAGTTGACTTCACTCAACACCAGAGAAAAGACAGCAGCCACAATCATGGGAATCAAGTTCATTAGGATAAACAGTAGTGAGGCACCCAAACTACTCCTATCTGGGAAAAAGAAAAGGATAACTTGACCTACTAGAAAAGTAGCAAGGAGGGCAGTCAATGCATACCAGATAGCGACTGATTGTTTTGAAATAAATTTGCTCATTTTTCTTCCTTTACAGTTACATACTTCTTTCTTGCAATCCAGATTGCTAAACTAATAATAAGAATTTTACTGACGATAGATAGCCATACCTCTTCATTCACTAGAATCTGAGACAAGGAATTGATACAGGCATGGGTTATGACACAGAGCCATAAATTTTGCGTTTTATGATACAAGGCCGATAAGATAAAGCAGTTAATTAGCAAACCTACTAGAAACGGAAACAATTGAATGACAGCTAAAGAACCGTCGATATAAAAGTATAGTAGATGCCAACTAGACCAAGCTAAAAAGGTGATCAAAGTAGCTGAAAAATAAGGTATTCTTTCCTCCAAAGTTGGTTGAAAGAAATAACGCCAGCCAATTTCTTCAACTCCACCAAAAAGAAGAGCCTTGAAAAAGAGCACTACTGGCAAGACCAACGATTGAGTGGTGATCTTACCACCTAAGATAAATGGGAAAAAGTCAAGCAACAAGAAAACGAGCACCAAGCAATAATTTGCCAAACTGTCTTTGACTTGAAAAAAATCTTTTAAAACTTGTTTGAAACTAGATTGATAGTAACTAATGCTTGCAAGACTCCCCCAAAAAACAGATGATAAGCCACCTACAATAATAGCGATGATCCCAAATGATGATGTAAAATCAACCTTGACTCCTCCTGCTCTTAAAAAACAAACCAGAAGGCTGACTCCTAATACTTGACCAAAGGTCCCTAACAAATACATAGATAGGGCTTGCTTTCTATTCATTCGTGATTCCTTTTTCTTTCAATAATTACCAGTGCTATCTACCTTAAACCCATACCTGCCAGCATTTCGTTTGAGCTTCTCAACCAGAGCTTCATTCCGCTTACTTTTTCCAAAAAAGAAGGGAATAGTCTTTCCGTTTCTAAGCTCGATATAGAAAGCATAGCGAGCCCCGCCACCAGATCGTCCACGAAAAATTGCATACGTGATTTGCTTGATCTCTTTCAGCGGGATCCTGCGACGACTGAAACACAGAGCGACATGGATATAGAAGATTCCATAGCTAATATGGAAAGGAGCAAAGAAGGGACCTCCACTACGTCTCACAATTGCCCTTCTTCTCAGGAAAAGGAGAACAGTGAAAACGAGCAAGAAAATGAGCACATATAGAATCGGAGCATACTCCATTATCTTTCTAAATTCTAACACGCTGTCTTTCATCCTCTACTTCATCTCAACCCATTTTTCATTATCCATGATAAAGGGCTTAGCCAGACCTTCGCCTGTGTAGTCTTGGTACTTGGTCTCCAAGTATTTGTAGACATCTTCCTTGGTCGCAAACTTGATGGCTTGATAGGGTTCTTCAAAGGTCAGCTTTTCGACAAAGAGATAACCGTCCTTTGCAGGAACTAAAACGCCGACATGGCCGACAAAAAGAGTATTTCCATCCAGGTTATCATGAACGATAACAGAAAGCATGCGCGCATTTTCATTGAACTTGAAATGAGCAAAATACTCCTCCATCTTCTTGGCATGGACCTTGACATCCGTTGTCGCCTCTGTCGGAACCCGTGAATACAGAATGTTAAAGGCTTCCTTGTCTGCCTCATCGAAGATCTTCCCTTTGTCAATGGCATCATTGTCCACGAACAAGAGTTCACTATCCGCTTTCATCTTAGGAATCTCGATGCGATTCTTCAGAAGAGTATAGCTATTGATCCGGCAGTTGGTCCCGACGAAATCACCCTTTTTCTTGGTCCACAAGTCACTGATCTTCTCAACATTGTAGTCTGTTTTCTTGAAGGTGCTAAAGTCACCCGTCAAGCCGACCGAGCCGACAATGCTATCGTAGTCCGTTACTAGACCCAGAAACTTGTCTACACTTTCCCGATCCAAATAAGCAGACAAGAGAGCCCGCACTTCTTCGACACTCGCCTTGCTGTTGAGGTTGCTATAGCTTCCCTTGTAGCGCTCCTTATCTGAACTAGATTTCTGCACAGTGGAACTTGCCTGCTTTTCCTTGGATTGCTTTTGGTTGCTACCACAAGCCGCTAAAGCAAAGAGCGCCAAGGCACAGCTAGTAAGGAGCATGATTTTTTTAGATGGTTTCATAAACTGGTTCCTTCTCTATTGATTAAAATGTTTGTACCATAAATTTTTCATATTGATAATCCTTCTCCTCTATTATAGTTTAAAACTAGGTTAGCTCCAACTATTTTTTACGAAATGAGAAAAGTTTATAAGTAGCAAAAAAGAGCTGGCAAACTGTCCAGCTCTTCAATATGTTACAAAAATCAAAATTAAAATTATTGTTTAATTCGACCAATCTATTTTTGCATGTTCTATTGCATACTCAGCTTCTTCTTGAGTAAATTTTCTTTTTTCAACAAGTATTTCTAATATCTTTTCTTTCGTAATCTTGCGACCGTTTGCATAAGATTCCGCTTCTTTCACAGCGTCCTCCTTCCAATCGAAATTAACATGTTCTACAGCATAGTCAGCCTCTTCTTGAGTAAATAGTTCAACATTTATAAGTTGCCAAACTAATTTTTCTTTTGAATAACGATACCTTTGAAGTGATTTTGCTGCTAAAACAGCCTGCTCTTTCCAGTCCATATTAAGCTTATATATAGCGTACTGGTTAGCTCCTTCTGAATAATTATAAATCTTTATTTTATTTTTGATAGCCTGCTTCGAAATAGGAGAATCCTTTGACAGTTGCTTAGCTGTTGCATATGCCCTTTTAAATTCTTCTTCTACTAAAGTTGGATGAAAAAGTTTTTTCACAAGCAAATTAAATAATAATTCTAAATCGTCCTCATTTTCATCACTTGAAGAAGTGTATTTTCTATAATCATAATTCTGTGTACTAGAACTTGAAGTAGCGTATTCTTGTTTTGATGATTCAAAATCATCCTTATTTCCATCACTTGAAGAAGAGTATTTTTGTACAGGATTAGTCAACTGTGATCCTGAACGTGAATTTATCCATTTATTATAATTTATTTCATAATCAATTACTATAAGAGCTAGCATTCCTGCAAATAATCCAAAAATTGTAAAAATAAATATCAAAAACTTTTTCATCATGACTCCCTTTACTTGTTTCTCTCCAATGAAATTTTCATCCCTCTGGAACTGCTTTCATTAGTATTATATCATGAAATATTGTTCATTTTTATTTACTAGTGTAAAAGTCTCTATGGCTAGTAAATAAAAAAGTGACTGCATTTCAACTGCAATCACTCATTCTATGTGAAATAAAAAATGACAAAGTATTATAAAATCTTATTTAATCTTGTGTTTGTTCATCTTTTCTTCAAAGATAGCTGTCATAATCTTGCGGAGCTCTTCTCCTTCTTTTTCAGGAAGGTCCCCTTGACGTTTCGCCACGGCATAGAGTTCAGGGTATTGCTTGGCTACACGCTCAACTGTCTTGGTCGTCGCATGCCCCCTGACAAAGAAAGGAATACGTTTGATCCATTCTTGCGGGACAAGAGCAAGTAATTTCTTCGCTGCTTCCTTATCAGAAAGCTCAGCCGTGCTCAATCCTTGCTTGATTTGTTCCTGTTCTTTTTCTGTAAAATCTTTTAATTCCATAGTAAACTCCTCATTTGTTTATCTAAGGACACATTATACACCTATGTAGAGGAAAGTACAATTAAAGGAACTGAAAAATAGAGCAAGGGCAAGTCATCCCTCACTCTATCTCTTAATCGTAAAATCTTATGAAGGATATTAATTTCCGATTTACTGTGGAGCATCACCCTTTTGCTTTAAATAATAGTCACTTGCCTCAGTTAGTTTTTTATAATAATGATCGTAACTCTTACTAAATTGTCTAATCAGCGGAATAGCGACCTCATAGTAGTGATGGTCCATCAAAAATGTTTTCAGTTGATCTTGAATATTTTTCATTGGACTTGTTTTGTAATCATCACTGTTCAAATAGCGATCATAAATAGAAATTGTGTCCTTATTTTCATTATGCCACTTTTCATTACTTTCTATCGTAGCTATTTTAGATTCATCAGCCTCTTTTAAGTTCTTCAAATCAATAGTAAAATTATTGTTTAATTTAACCAATCTACTTGAGCATGTTCTATTGCGTACTCCGCTTCCTCTTGAGTAAATTTTCTATTTTCAACAAGTATTTCTAATAACCTTTCTTTCGAAATATTGCCACCGTTTGCAGAAGATTCCGCTTCTTTCACAGCTTCCTCTTTCCAATCGAAATGAACTTTTTCTATAGCATAGTCAGCCTCTTCTGGAGTAAATAGATCAACATCTACAAGTTGCCCAACTAACTTTTCTTTTGAATAATGAAACTTTTGATATGATTTTGCTCTTAAAACAGCCTGCTCTTTCCAGTCTATATTAAGCTTATTGACAGCGGACTGGGAAATATACTCTGAATACATGCCATACTTAGTAAGATAAATTTTAATTTGTTGCTTCGATAAAGGAGATTTCTCTGACCAAGATTTAGCTTTTGCATATGCCCTTGTACTTACTGGTACTAGTAAATTTTCTTTCGGTTCTGGAAAGCTTGATCTATGATGAGCCGCTTCATAAGCTCGAATATATTCATTATACATCATAGCTAACATTCCTAACATCAATCCAAACATTGTAAAAATAAATATCAAAAATTTTTTCATAATGAATACCTTTACTTATTTTTAGTCTAATTTGTTATTTTGTGCTTAATAAAACAATATTGTCAATCAACACTAGGAGAATTAACTTCTCCAGTCACTCAAAACAATTCCTATAGAATCCTTCAATAACGGTTTTATTAATCCCTGTTTAAATATAGCAACTCATTCTTAATGATGTTAAAAAATGAGTTGGTTCCATAAAAGACTCAACATTTGTGACAGGACCACCAGGCAATGTCATTCCTTGCCTAGACTCTTTCTCACGATCCATAACAAGAACTCTATCGCCATCTCTTACCATACAAAGATTCGTAAACTCGACGTTTTCATTCATATAGATACTTCCTAACTATGTGTATTTTTTCATTGAGGACAGAATAGACAATCTGTATCCTAGTCACCTTTTTGCTGAACTTGCGTATGGGCTAGCAGGTCCCCTAGATGCCTCTTATCTTTTCTAAACACTGTCATTGCCAGTAGCAAAACTGCGAGGAGAGTCGCCGAAATAGAGAGGCTAATGGATAACACATCAAACTCACTATAGACACCATGTATCGTGCCCATATGACCGAGTTGCCAAGGTAAAAATTTGATGACATTTCTAATCAAGCTAGCTTGCACTGTTTTTTTCTGGTAGACCAGTTCAAGTCCTGCTTTCGCCTTCCCAAAACTCCCATTATTTGTATAATCTAAGAATGTAAAAAGTAGAGTGATTGGCAAAACAGATGTAAAAAATGCAAGACACTGCGACTGAATTTCTGTAAACTCTGGGATACCATTAAAAAAAATAATGTAAAAAAGCATAGAACCTATAAACAGAAGCGCTAAATAAGCTAGTATGAAAAGATAATCAAATAAAAATTCCTTCATTCTTTTTTTAAACGAAATAGGATTGATTGCTAACATCTTCATCACCGTCTCCTCCTTTATCATTTTCTACTATTATACTATACTGACAACCATAAACCAACCATTTATAAAAAGAAGCCTGCAATCTCTCGATTCCAGTCTACTTCATTCCTAATCTTCTCTATAAATAACAAATCCATTTGGTTGAATGATCAATCGATCATCGGAAATGCTCCCATGACTGATCAGATTTGCTTGTCCTCTTTCTAAGACAACGTCCTTCTTCGAGTGGTTAAAGTAGGCTTTTAGAAGGTGACCTTCATGCTGCCATTCTACTGCCACTACATCTGGCTCTACTTCTTTCAGACTCACTTTACCATGCTGGATAACGCCCGCTACTTCTTTTCGGAGCTGGATCAAGTCCTTCATAAAGTTCAGCATGTCATTGTCTGCTGACACGCGCTCCCAAGGCATGACACGCCGGCAATCCGGGTCTGGGCCGCCGATGAGGGCTAGCTCCGTCCCATAATAGATACAAGGCGTACCCCGTTGCAGATAGAGGAAGGTGAGAGCAGACTTGACAGACTGAAGATCCCCTTTGGCCGTCGTCAAGATGCGCTCTGTATCATGGGAGTCTAAGAGGTTAAACATCACCTCAGAAATCTGCTGCCTGTAATACATGGACTGGCTATTGATTTCCCAAATGAAGCGTTGCGTCTCCTTATGCCCCCGCAGGAAATAATCCTTGATACTTTCAGAGAGGGGATAGTTCATCACCGCATGGAACTCATCGCCCTTGAGCCAAGGTTGGGACGAATGCCAGATTTCCCCGAGGATATAGAGATCCGGCTTCTTGGCCAAGACCGCTTTACGGAAATCCCGCCAGAATTGATGGTCGATCTCATTGGCCACATCCAGTCGCCAAGCATCAATATCAAACTCTTCAATCCAGTAAGTCGCCACCTTCAAGAGATAGGCCTTCACCTCAGGATTAGCCGTATTGAGCTTAGGCATAAAGCCCGCAAAGGCAAAAGCATGGTAAGATAAGTTGCGACTATTCCACAGATTTTCTGAGGAGACAGGGAACTCTTTGATATGGAACCAGTCCTTGTAAATCGAATCCTCCCCGTATATGACCACATCCTGCCATTGGGGTGAATCATAGCCAATATGGTTGAAGACGGCATCCAGCATGATCTTCATCCCACGCGCATGGGCCTCTTTCACTAGCTGGCGGAAGGTCTCCTTATCTCCAAAATGTCGATCAATTTCAAAATAATCAATGGTATCGTACTTGTGATTGCTCGGCGATTCAAAAATCGGGCAAAGATAGAGCCCTGTAATCCCTAGATCCTGCAAATAGTCCAAGTGATCGATGATCCCTTGCAAATCACCACCAAAGAAATCCAATACTTGAGGAGCAATAGAGGCATCCCAAGGACGAACACCTTCTGGGGAAATGGCTGGATTCCCATTGGCAAAGCGCTCAGGAAAGATTTGGTACCAAACCGTCTGAGCCACCCAATCTGGAACAGCACACCCATCAATCTCATGGATAAAGGGAAGCTTAAAACCGTTCATGACGAAGTCCAGGTTCTCCTTGTTGTAGGCTGCCACACCCCGATCTCCGTACAAGACCTTCTCTCCCGCTGTGTCCTCTAATTCAAAGAGGTACTGGATCCGGGCATGGCGGACAGATACCGACACTTGCCAATAATCAAAGAGGTCGTCTGTCGTCACCTTGTCCATTTCCTTAGTTGCCTCATAAAGATCCTCTATAAAAATAAAGGGATCCCCATAGTGCAAGACAATTCGTTTGATATCTTCTTTCTTGGTCCGGATGCGAATGTGAAGCTGGCCGTCCTTATAAAGATAGGCGTACTCCGATTCAGGCCTGTGATAAATCGCTGTTAATTCCATCTGTCTCGTCTCCTACTATACTCTCTTATTTCTTCATTTACCGTTTTATGCAAACGATTCCATAAACTATTTCTAGTATACTACTTTATAAAAACGTTTGCAAGATTCTGAGAGATTATTTTAGACTACTAACTATTTAAGATTGTAATGCAACAACAAAAAGCCCAGTATTTGGGCTTAAAGATTTTTGTTGAAGCAATGACTTTACCTTATAAGCATCACTTTATACTGTTTCCTACTAAAATATACTACAGATCTATATTTCTGTTAATAGTTTAATGAACAGTTGTTCGAGCTTACTAGTATCTCCATAAACTGTTCCATCCATATATAAGTGATAGATATCATCATCTAAACCAATTGAAATTTCACATTCATAGCCTTTCATCAAAGCTAAAGAACGGATAACTTCTCGTTGAGTACGACCATTTCCTTCTCGAAATGGGTGAAAATAATTTAGATTATCTAATATCTCAGCTAAACTTTTACAAATCTCAATTTTATTATTTGCGTTAAGTAAATAGTTTGAAAGCAAAGTATTTAAAAATTTTTCTGCCATATCAAAAGACTGAACTGGCATAAAAGCATTTCCACTTTTAGAGATATTTACTTGACGGTATTGACCTGCCCAAGTATACATTCCTTCAAAAAGAAACTTATGAATCTTTAAAATATCTGAAACAGTATTTACTTCAATTGGATTAATAAACAGTTTTAAACTTTGACTTGCTACTAAACGATATTCTAATTCTCGTGCTTTATTATCATTTTTCTCATTAAATTTATTTATGAGAACAGATGAATGGGGATAGGTGTATAAATTATCAGGGTCTATATAATCATACCCATCATATATTTTTCTGACCATTATCCAACTCCTAATGCAACTGCCTCTTCTCTCAGTCGCTCCACGTCTTCTACCGTGGGATGCCATCCTTCAATCATATTGGTGCTCAGAGCAAACCAGACGCTCTTAAAAACCTTTTTGTTGTCAAAAATCACACCCATAATCATCATTTTTTCTATATCTACATCTAAGGTCATATTCTACCTCCGTCCTATTATTATAGCATATTTTCAATCATTTTAGTTCTCCTATTTAGTACTTACCCTACACAAAAAGCCCAACAATTGGGCTTTCTCATTATCAAAATAACTTATACTCATTCCTTACTTGTATGCCGCTTTCCAAGACTCAGCGCTTGCTCTTCTGACATTTGAACAACCTTAGAAAAGTTAGTATTGCGAGGCATACTGTCCAAAGAATACCAATAAACTTCCGCACTCCCATTTCTGGCTACATAAACTACTGGAGCCAGTTGACGAGTTGGCGCTGCAGGCTCGACAGGTTGGACTGGTGCTGCAGGCTCTACAGGTTGAACTGGCTGTGCAGGCGCTGCTGACTGACTCGGTTGAGGGGCTTGACTTGGTTGCGTCTCTACAGAAGGGCTGGCTGGTTGAGGTTGGCTACTTGGTTCTGTCGGTACTAAAGATGGCTTGGCAGTTCCCTTCAGATAGTCAATGGTCGCATTCTTAGAGTAGTTGTCCAAGGTAACGGTGGTAATCCCATAAGCATCTACTGACTCTTTGGGACTACTTAAATTGATTGGTAGAAGGTTGCCATCTCGATCAATTCCTACATATTGCAAGGTCACCTGCCGAGGAATCAGTTCATCCCCCATATAGACTGGCGTCACCTTATAATCTAGCCAATAATTGGGGTGGGTGGCCAGCCAGCTATCGAGCCGTTTCTCGTAGTAGAGCATGCCTTCCACATTACTATCCGCTGTCCCTTTATAATTCCCCGTATTGGTCCAAGCAGTTAGCGGAACCAGATTTTTCCCTTCATTGGTCAGACCGCTAAACTGATAGCCTATCAAATGCCCTCTATGGAACAACCAGGCCTTCTTTCCCTTGTTTCCATAAGCAATCTTATAATTGTGCCAGCCAACTGGATTATAGCTGAGACGTGGTTCTCTTTTTTTCTTTGGCTCATCCTTGTCCTGCAGCTGAATATGAGCGGAGGTCGCACGACCCAAATGATCAAAATCCCCCAGTACTAGCTGCTTGTTACCAGTAAAAGGTAGCAGGTTAAGACTCTGGTAATCGAGTCCAGTTTGCTCAGCTTGAGCCCCTTGAACAACGACCAATGACATAAAAACCAAGACGATCGCAACAATAACATTTTTCAAAAACCGTTTTGTAACCATGATAAACTCCCGTATTACTATCTAGTATTATTATAGCAGAAAAAACGGTTACAGACATAGAAGATAGATAATTTCTTCTCCTATTTCAATTATATGTTTTTAATGAGTTTATTCTCACTTTAATATTCTTTAGTATATAAAATACGGACTATTATTTAAATACATAAAATAATACACAGCTTTCCTAAATCAACTTATATTCATACCACTCTTCATCTACTTTCTGAAATCCCAAAGCCAAAAACATTCTTTGACTTTGAGTATTAAAAGGATAAATTTGAGCAGTTACCCTAACCATTTCTTTCTCTTTGGCCATCTGTATCATTTCAGAAATACACCGTCTTCCGATCTGTAAATTCTGATACTCTTTGCTGATCACTATAGAAAGTTCCGAGTTATCTTGAAGTGTCACATCTCCAACTAACACTCCCTCATATTGGATATAATAGCAAGATCCGTGTGAAATTAGGTAATCATACATTTTATGAAGTTTTATTAGATCGTAAATCTGATCAGTATTATCAACTTGTTTGCAAATCTCACTATCTTGATACCAAAGAAGGGAAATGTCATCATTCCTATAATAAGGAATAAGCACTATCTGATCATCTACTATTCTATTCATCATGACTTGTTCTTATTTCTATTTTGACGTTTCTTCCGATACTTCAATATTCCCCATCAACCAATTGGCCATCTTTTGGTTCTTGCTTTTATAAGGGTTAGGGTGAAACAAGGTGAAAGGGGGGATGCTGGCATCTGGGAAGAATAGTTCTACGCTTATCGTTCGCTCGCGATTATGATTGACGTAGGCTGTAAAATAGATATGGTAATGTCCACTCACATCACCACCATTATCATACTCTCCTCTAGCAGTATTTGGCAATAAGGTCACAGATTCTATGCCCTGCTTTTCCCGAGCTAAGTTTGCGATGATCTCACGCTTAATGGCAGCCTCATGACTTCTGACGAAATTCCCATCATCACTGTATCCAGGATGCTCACTAAGAGAATAGAAAACAATGACCATCAGAAAAGGTAGAGAAATTAAAAAAATAATTAGCTTATTCGATTTTAACATGGGGTCCTCATCCTACTTATAAAAAATCTTGACCCAATCCTGCTTTGCACTGAGTATACGAGCAACATACACTGTATGCTTCTCAATATAATAAAATGCGAGATAGTTCTCTATTGGCATATAACGATAGGGTTTCCCATCATTCGTCATCTCACCATAGCCCCGGCTTGATACCAGAGGACAGGCTTCTGGAAACAGTTCTAGGGTCTCAAGAGCACTTAATAGCAAATCAACTTTGCCATCTGCAGCTTGCTGGCTATAAAAATTCACAAGAATATAGTCGTGAATGCCACGCAAGTCCTGCTTAGCCTGATCTGCAAGAAAGACCTGATAGCGTTTCAACTTAGTCAAGACCAAATTCCTTTCTCACATCGGCTACAGAAGTGACTTTCCCTTGAGCAATTTCCTGGTGCCCAACTAAAATCTCCTTCTTCAAATCCTCAAAGGCCACTTGATACTGCGTGTTCTGCAAATCACTTGAAACAAATTCTCTTGGATCCACAGTCCCGTTAGCAATTTTTCGAAGTGCTGCATTTAGGACATCTGACACAGAAATTTTTTCATCAGCAAGTACCTCTTTTGTTTTCTGGTAAAACATCGCATCTGCTCGAAAATTCACTGCTTTCGTGTTTGCCATTTCTACCTCTCCTTTGTACATACAATTTGTATATACATTCTACCATACGAAAGAGAAGGGATTCAAGTGAAAAATGGATTCTTCTTTCACTAAATCTAATTAAGAGATACCGTTAGTTAATCTATATTCTTTCTCTCGTGTCAACTGATACCTCTTAGAATCAACAATTTAAGTAGATTCCACATCTTAATTTGACAACTCCAAGTAATTGTAGTCAATTATATTAGATATATTTTATTAATTTCTTTATAGTAAATTACTATTTCTCTAGCCAAGAGAACGCTTGGTTTAGCATTTCTTTTGCTTGTCCAACTATACACGGTCCATGAGAAATAATAATATTCTTAGGTTCCCATTTCTTTACTATACGATAACTCTTCAATGCCTGTTTTTTACTAAATAAAAAAGTCATTCTTAAATCTCTTGGTGTTTTACCATTTGGATAGTGATTATCGCCTATTTTAAACAGTAGCTTTTCAAAAATCGATACATTCTCAGTTTCTATGTTTTCAATAAGATCCGTTAAAATCAGAGTTGAACTTTCATTATGGAAAAAAACAACCTCTTTTACATAAAAACTTCCCTCAAATGTTGTAAAACAAATTTCCTCGTTCCAATTGGCTTTCTCTAGTTCATGACCATAATATAAATTCATTCCCGATTTTCTGGCACGCTTTTGAACACCACTAGCTAGCCATACTTCTGCTTCCGGAAATAGTTCGTGCCACTCATTTATATAACTATAATGTAAGACATTGGGTGCAATAAGGTGTTTTACCTCACCTAATTGCTTGATTTCAAAAAGTAAATTATCACTAGGCTTAATCGGCGAATGCACCCAAAGACCACCATTCTGCAGACGGATAACTGTCATTCTAGTTGAAAAAGGCACTTTGAAGAGTTTGAAATTCATCAGTACTTCTTCCCCATCTACAATCCAGAGGTTATCTGCTATCTTTTTTAAGGAATTGAGCGGACTATATTTTTTGACTTCCATGAAACTCTGCTTTCTAAATTAATAAAGTATAATCAATCGTTATTCTCCAAAAATGGTACCACCAAATCAATCCATTCTTGAGGCAGATAAGCTGATAAATAGCCATGATTATACCCCTTTGCTTCATACAGGATCGTATTTGGATGTAGCTGCTGAAATAATTTTGCTGATGCTTTCACACAGTTCAATTCTTTTTCACCGTAGATATACAGAACCTGCGCCTTACTGGCAGAAATCGTGTCCTTCAGCTTGTAACGCCCCAGATAGGTTTTGTAAATGGTCACCAATGTTTTGATAGGCGTCCTTGGCAGATCCTCCAAATAATAAGCTTTTATTTCCTCTGGATAAGCGAGTTTAGGATAGAGTTTGTTCATCATGCTTAATTGAAGTTTGCAAGAGAATTTACTGAACATCAGTTTACCAAATAAGGATACTAGAAAGATGCTGATTTTAGCTAATCTTGGTTGAGGAATACAGAGGCTTCCGTCTATGATAGCCTTCTCAGCTATCTTGCTGTCTAAGGACAAAAGCTCCATAGCAATTTGACCACCAAGTGAAACGCCACCGATCGCAAACACCTTTCCACCACAGTTTGCTTTGATATAGTCTAGGATCTCCAAAGCGGAATCTTCCGTAGAAACATAATCGAGTGGATATTCTTCGCCGTGGCCATTCAAAGTAGGTAAAATAACACGGTATTCTTTTGATAAGATCCGTGCTTGACGAAGATAATTCCACCAAGAACTGCCACCGCCATGTATCAGCAAGATAGAAGGCAAATTCTTATCACCAAATTCATGGAATTTCATATTTAAACTCCTTACTGTAAGACTTTCCTAACTACATCTTTGTTTAATCTGTTTGAACAAGCAGTGATACTGCCTCAACATGTGATGCTAGCAAACATCTATATTATCGAACGAAAAGTGACTAGTCTGGCTTTGTTATTATATGATTGAACGATTTTATCACTTTAAAAAATGTAAAAACCTACCGACAAGTCTTCATCAGATTCATGTGGTTTCCAAGCTACATTAAAACCGTATCTATCGCTCCAATCTGGATGCCAGTCGTTATAATATGGGACACGACTGTATTTGCCAAGTGTCACTTCATCCTCCTCTGATGATTCCTGACAGGTTATCCCAAACTGGGTACCATCAAGTTCCCAGGAATTTCCCCAAACATATTCATCAGAAATGACATCAACCCAGCGGGAAGCGTCAATCTCAAAGTCGGTACATAACTTTAACGATTGGAAAGTACTATAGTGCATATTGTAAGGTTTGATATGTATAGCGCAGTCAACGTGATACTTTTCATAATTGGTATACAATAGGATAACCTTCATTGGAATGGGAACGCCATTCAGTTCCAACCACCAGTATCCAAGTTTATTGTGCAAAATATCAAAATATTCGTCTGCTACTACTGATTTAGAAAAATCATCTATTTGCAAACATCGACCTGACCTTAATAATTCAGCTGCAATCCCCTTTGCTTTCTCTTTATCAAAATCAGAATAACGCTTAATCACACGCTTTAACTTGTCAATTGGATATGAGATATCTTTTTGCGTAGCCTGATATACCTTCACAACATGAGCAACCTTCTCAACGTTGTTGATTCCAACAGGAACAACCACAAAATGGTCTTCCCTGATTGATTCATCCTCACAAATATAGGTGTACTCCTCGCCAAACTCTGAGAAAGTGACTAATGCAACTCTATAAACTACATCTGATGAGTTTGAATCAGTTTCTTGATCAGTTATCCCCTTCTCTTCACTATCTAAATCTATCCACTTATAGAAAGTATAACGATTTGGATTCTCATCCTCACCGAATACCATCAAGCTATGACAATTTGGACATTGCCAGGCATAGTATGAAGCATCATAAATATCATAATAATCAATCTTATTATTTTCATCTGCGGTATCCGTTATCTCTTCCCATAACTCATCCGAGAATACCGAAAAAGCATTCTGGTCTGGGGCAGCATGGTCATTCATTGGATATCCGCATTGACAAGTCCACTTACCCATAATAAAACTCCTACAGCTAGTAACAAATCATACCGTTTATCGTTTTAGCCTATTATACCACGAAACAACACAAAAAACTGCAACCTTTCGATTGCAGTTTCCTACAAGTCAACTTCTCTTCCTTCAAGGAAAGTTACAGGAATCTGCCCACTTCCTGAGATTGTGATGTTGTCGAGAAATTGGCACATGATATTCCTGTCAAAATAACTACTCAACTTGACCAAAATCCTATCCAGTTTACCATCTCTACAATCCTATATCAGTCGGTAAAAGGCATCACCACACTATGCAGTTCTCTGTTACCGTATCGTTTCGTCTGTTTCCCTCCTCATTCTATGAGACCTATACCCCATGATACCTTCTCGACCTTCGGTTTCACCTTGTCGCATGGGCGGATCATCTTTCTTTTCTAGGAAATCAAGGAAATAAGGCGACTTGGCTGAGATATGGTTAATCATGAAATCAAACATGAGATAGTAGTCTTGACTGAGTGCCTCAATATCGCTCCAATCTCCAAAACCCTCATCAACCTTGGTATAGTCCACGGGTGCAAACCCGCGGTCGCCTGACGATGGAAAGAAGGGAAGAATGTGGACACCACCGACCACATCTTTCAAAGGACCTTCTAAGACCTGCTTCAAGTCTTTCAGATTTTTTCCAAGACTGTCTGAATAGGTAATTAACATTGCTTAATTTTTACTTTCATAACTTGCTCTATTTACCTTCCTCAAAGCGTTTATAGACTGCTATAAATTCCTCAGCAATCGTTCGAAAACCTTCTGCACTCAATAACTGATCCTCAGCGTGCATCAGAATTAGACCTGTTTGGTTTAATTCCCCATTCATTTCTTTTGTCAAAAGTGAGTGGTGAGCATTGTGTCCCTGTACAAATGCTTCTTCGCCTTGTTTAATTCTATCTTTAGCCTGCTCAAATTCACCCTGCTTAGCCAATTGAATAGCATCGATGTACATAGATTTTGCTGTTCCTACATAGGTGATAATTTGAAAACACACTTCGAGTACTTTTTCGTCCATTTTAATGCCTCTCTTACCAATCTTCGTCTTCTAAATCGCTTGTTTCTTGTATTTCAGCTTGTAAAGCTTGTTTATCCATCTGTTTAATAAACGGATAATAAACAAAGAAAGACATAACCAAAATAAGTGTTTGCAACAAGGCTGTTTTCCAACCACCGATGATAAATCCTGAAATAATTGGAGGACAAGTCCACGGAACTTGAACGGCACCATACATAGGTGTCAGTCCAAAATAAATCGCTGAATACTGGATGATACAAGATAAAATAGGCGTTAATATAAAGGGAATTGCTAAAACTGGATTCATTACAATCGGCAAACCAAAGAGCACCGGCTCATTGATATTAAAGATGGCTGGAACCATTTCAAGACGTCCAAGAATTTTTAGTTGTTTTGATTTTGCAAATGCAACCATGTAAACTACCAAACCAATCGTAATCCCGGCACCTGTAACATTGATAAATTGATCAAAAAATTGAATCGTCACAATATGACCACCATTGGCTAGATTTAATTCAAGGCCCTTATCTAAAATGGCTTGGTTTTCCAAAGCATTCGCCTGTAGCAAGCCACTCATGATGCCACCAACTACAGTTGAGCCGTGCACCCCAAACATCCATAAGAATGGTACAAGGAAACACATAAGCACCGCACCAAACAATGAGTCAGTCAAGCCTTGCATTGGTGTTTGAATAAGATTATAAATCACTTCAATCGTTGTGACCTTAAACAATTGTTCAACAAGTCCGACAAAGATCGTTGCCGCTGTGATGATAACAGTAGCAGGAATCAAGGCTGAAAATGCGTTGGCTACACCAGTTGGTACGCCATCTGGCATTTTGATTTTGATATTTTTCTTCAAAAACCAAGAATAGCTTGCTCCTACAATCAAACCAACGATAATGGCACCAATCATCCCTTTCCCGGAAGTCCAATCCTTCAGAATAATGTTACCAACTACATCCCCATTTTTAGAAATCAAACTGGAGGGCTGGATTAGCAAGAAAACTGCTAAGGCAATGACACCTGCCCCAAGCGGCTCCTGTTTTTCTAGCTTAGCATAGGTATACGCAATCCCAATGACTGTTACAATCGCACTGATATTAAAGGTCGCACCAATTGCTTGATTGAGAACAGGGGTAATACCACTAGTTTCTAACATCGTTGCTAGAGCTGGAACTGGAAAATTGGCCAAGATAAGAAAGATGGAGCCAACAATCAACAATGGCATAGAGAAAACAATACCATCTTTTATCGCTGTTACACCTTTGGTATTGACAAAGGCCATCATCCGATCAACAAACTTTTTAATTAGTTTATCCTTCATCATCTTCTCCTTATTTTTTCATCATGTAAGCTTGTTTAAGAACTGCCATACCGTTTACAGTGCCATAATCAGCCATTGCAATCACTTCTACAGGAACATTGTGAGAAGCACAAATTTCTTTTGCTTTTTCAAGTTGGAAACCAACCTGTGGGCCTAATAGAGCCACATCAATATCTCCAACTCTTTGTTCCAATTCACTGATGGAATAAGCTGCAATTGTTGCATCTTTCCCTTTTTTCTGAGCCGCTTCTTTCATACGCTCAACCAAAATACTTGTTGACATACCTGCTGCACAAAACAATCCAATATTCATTTTAATTACTCCTTATAATTCGTTTCCATTTGATGTAATCACTTTTTGATACCATGTAAAGGAATCTTTCTTCATTCGTTGCAAAGTTCCTTCGCCATTATTATTCTTATCGACATAGATAAAGCCATAACGCTTCTCCATTTCACCTGTACCAGCACTAACAATATCGATACAGCCCCAAGGGGTATAACCAATGACATTTACGCCATCTTCTTCAATCGCTAACATCATTTGTTCAATGTGTTGTTTGAGGTAATCAATGCGGTAAGAATCATGGATTCCATCAGGCTCTACCTTATCATAAGCACCGAATCCATTTTCAACTATAAAAAGCGGACAGTGATAGCGATCGTATAAAAGATTTAAGCTATAGCGTAATCCCTCAGGGTCAATCTGCCAACCCCAATCGCTTGATTCAATATAGGGATTTTTCTTAGTATAAACATCTTTGAAAAGCTCTTCTGTTTCCTCAGATGCTGTAGCAGTCACTGTATCACTCATATAGTAACTCAAGCCAATATAATCTACACAACCTTCTTTTAGAGTTTCTAGATCTTCTGGTAAAATATCCAGTTTGATATTATTTTTTCGACAAAAGGCCTCGATATAGTAAGGACGCTCTCCAAAAACATGAAGATCTCCATAGTGAAATAAACGATGCTCCATTGCCTTCTGGCTAGCAAGTATATCTTTTGTATCACATGTATTCGGGTAAAATGGTACCATTGCCAGCATACAACCAATTTTGAAATTTTTATTGATTTTCCGACCCAATTGAACAACTTTTGCAGAAGCCACTGACTGATAATGGATAACCTGCTGTAGTACCTCAACTGGATTTTCATCTTCTTGATAAATGACACCAGAATTAGTCCATGAGCACCAAGGAACATTAATTGCACCTTGATTATTGATCTCGTTAAAGGTCATCCAATACTTAACTTTGTCCTTATATCGTTCCATGACGACTTCCGCAAAACGAACAAAGAAATCAATCAACTTGCGATTACGCCAAGCACCATACTTAGTAACTAGATGATAGGGCATTTCAAAGTGACTGAGTGTGATGACCGGTTCAATTTGATGAGCTAGCAGCTGATCAAATAAATCATCATAAAATTTCAACCCTTCTTCGTTAGGTTCTTCTTCATCTCCATTTGGGAAGATACGAGTCCAGGCAATCGAAGTTCGAAAACACTTAAATCCCATCTCAGCGAATAATTGTATATCGTCCTTATAGGTTCTGTAAAAATCTATTGCATCATGATTCGGATAATATTCGTCAGGTAAGACGCCATCAGTAATCTGTCGAGAGTGGCTAGCACTTCCAACCGTCATCACATCGGCTATCGAAATGCCTTTTCCACCTTTATCATACCCTCCTTCAATTTGGTGAGCAGCAACTGCCCCACCCCATAAAAAGCCTTCTGGTATTTTTGCCATTTTACCTATCCTTTCTGTATTTTGTACTAGCGCTATGAACAAGTCTATTTTATAACATACTGTACCTGCTGACAATAGATATTGAGATAGAAAATATATGTACAGTCGAACAATATTTGTTACATAAAAAAAACAAGAGTTTTCACTCCTATTTTTTTAAATAAACTTGGTAACGTAAGGATTCTAAAAAATAGACAACTGGAATCTGAGTGGTCAAATTAGTGGAACGTAGCGAGGAATCTGCGTAGGCAACTGGCATAAAGTAGGATAAATTTATATCCGATAGCTGTGATAAAGTGGAAATATCTGTATTTGTCAGACTAACAATCTTAGCATTTCTTTCTTTGAATCCCTGTACCAGAGTTAGAACTTCTTCTGTCTCACCGCTGACACTTAGAGCAATAACCAAAACATCCTCCAAATTAGAATGATGCAATTTCAGAGAATAAAATGGGTTAGTAATAGCAAAGCTAAGAATACCGATTCCAGAAAAAAGATATGAGCCATATTCTGCCAAACTTAGACTAGTACCCACCCCTAAAAAGATAACTTGTTTGGCTTGAACGATCAAGTCTGCTATCTCTGATAGTTGTTTTTTTAAAGCTTCATCTTGGACACTAGTCTGTAAAAATTGTATTGCTGGAATATCAATAGGAAAGTAGTGACGATGTTTATTTTCCTTATCTTCCGACCTTGACAAGGCATATTTTAAATCATTGTAGCTATCAAATCCCATCTTTTTCGCAAAACGAATGATGGTTGTTGTCGATAGATTTATAGATGTCGATAGCTCTCTGATAGTCATCGTAGCAACTTTATCTCTATGTTGCAATATAAAATTATACACGCTTAATTCACTATTATTTAGCCCTTTTGCTTTATGATAATCAAATAAATTCATAGACACCCTTATGCTTTTGTAGTATATAGTTGTTTCATTAACATTTCAATAATGAGAATAACAGGTACCTGCGTCGTAATATTAAACCCATTTAAAAATAATTGAGGAACATGATAGGTTATGGAGCAATCAGATAGCCTTGACAATGTTGATTCCAATGTATTTGTGATGGCAATAACTGGACAACCTTTTTCCTTTAATTTTTGTACAATTTTCAATGTTTGAGAAGTCTCACCAGATTCGGATAAGGCAATGACACAAGTTTTTTCCATACTGTTTTGTAGCACTGGTTGCCAAGGATCTTCAATACACATACTAAATTTGCCAATATTTGAAAAATAGCGCGCTCCATATCGACCTAAAGTTCCAGAGGAACCAATTCCGACAAAAACAATCTGTTCAACGTTCTTTAAGATTGCCACAGCCTCCATAATCAGCTGCAAAAAAGTATCTTGCTCAGTATAATCAATGAATAGCTTCAAAGAATTATTGTCTTGATTGTTTAAAATAATTTGCTCATTTTTTAAATATTCTTTATAAGCAATCTTAAAATGGCTATATCCATCAAATCCTAGATGCTTGCAAAATCGTTGTACGGTTCCAACTGATACATGTGCAAGTTGGGCCAATTCCTTGATTGTCATAGAGGATATATTTTCATTTTCTAAAATAGTTGTATAAATAGCATTTTCTAAGTCGTTAAAACTTGCTACAACCTCATAACTAAACATATAATCCCTTTTTCTATCTCTATTGATTTGCTTACAATGTAACAAAAAACTAATAACCAAAGTGTTCTACACTAAAATAATGGAGAGCATAATGGCTATAAAACCAAGTCAGCATTAAAATCTATTAGAAAACCAGACGAATCAGATTTGTCTAACGAGACATGGTTAAGAGAAAATACTTTAAAACAGTATTGCCTTATGTTCTAGATTATATCATATTTTTGAGCATACTTTGAGTATTGTTAGTTTATTGACTTAAAAGAAACATAACAAGAGCTTATCTCTATTAAATTGTCTCAATTTCAATCGTCCATTCTGGAGATATGTAAGGTGGGGACGTTTCTATTCCCATAAACTCCTTGTCAATGGAAACAAACACGTACCCACAGGGTAAATGGAAATAGAAACTGATAATTTCTAGCTATCACTTCTATTCATTCCAAAAATTTTCTCACTCTGATACTTCCCCACGCCAATACAAAAAGCCTTGCAATCAAGGCTTTTCAAACTCCCTTGCGTTCAAAGGTTTCTAGGTTTTTACGAGCAGAGCAACACACTCCACGTGATGCGTCTGTGGACTCAAAAGGTTTGGGAAACCTTTTGAGGATTAACTACGTTTCACTAACAAACTTACACACTCAACATGTGCTGAGAGCTTTCTTCTATACTAATAGACGAAAGGGTGTGAAAATGATTTTTAAATGATACTGTGGAACGGAACAGTAGCCCTAGTATTGACTACTGTCGTTTCTATTCATATTGGCTATTCTAGGACTGAGATGAAAAAATCTATAAATGCTCAGAATAAAATTGAACCCGCAAATCTCCCCAAAACAATGGTGAGTCATGTACTTGTATTATTCCGAAAAAATACACCTCTGGTGCAGTGAGACAAATTGGTGTATCTTATAGTGGCTTCGTAGATGAAAGCTATACTCTACTATCACTCTTTGATGATGTAGAACAAATTGAAAAAGATAATAGACTTCAGACAGCTATTGATGTTGTCAGAGAACAGTTTGGTTTTTTAGCCATACAAAAAGGAACCGTCCTAACTGAAGGTTCCAGAAATATTGAACGCAGTAAACTTATCGGTGGTCATTCCGCGGGTGGATTGGAGGGATTAAAATGAAACAAGAAAAAAATACAGTACAATTTTCAGAAATCCGTAGCAAAGGATGTAATGATATTGAAATGCTTGAAAGATTTTTACATGGAATCGTTGAAACAGCAACTTCAAAACTTCGTCAGAGAAAACTCAAAACAACTGAAATATCGATACGACTAGTACATGCTAAATCTGAAAACCGATTACCATTGGAATTTACATTTAGCATTAAGCCAACAAGCTCATCTGTGATAATCTATACTGAGGTAATCAATCGCTTTAAAGAATGTTACACAGGTGGGGGAATTCAAGGTTTTACGATTCAATTTGATAAAAATACCCTTGCCTCTGCATAGAAAGGATTTGATATGATTGACCGTTCATATTTACCATTTCAATCAGCAAGAGAGTACCAGGATACAAAGATGCAAAAATGGATGGGCTTTTTCCTATCTGAACATGCATCAGCACTCTCTGATGATACAAACAAAGTAACGTACATGTCTGACTTATCACTAGAGAAGAAATTATTACTCCTCAGTCAAGTATACGCCGGGCAGCTACGCACACGCATTCAAGTGATTGAAAAAAACAAGCGTGTTTCCTACACTGGAACAATACCAAGTCTGACCAAAGATTTCATTTTGATAAAAACTACAACAGGTCACATCAATTTGAAATTAAAAGACATTATTAGTATTGAACTTGTCTAGGAGGTGCTCTATGAATCAGCTTGAGTTTCAGCGTAATCACCTACAAATGGACTATTATAGCGAGAGCTACCAAGATTTTGAACGTGACTTCTACCGCTACTCTAACATGAATATTCCATTGACCTTCCTAACTGATGATATCCTAAAAACAATGGCGACTTCACGTAAGAATTACTTTGTCCTCAATAAGGAAAAGTCCAGAGATAACCGCGATCACTTCTTCATATTTGAAGTAAGTACCGTAGATGAGAATCCGCTAATCTATCATTATACATATAAGAAAACTACAATATATTTAGCAGAAAAATAGGAGCAGTTCAATTGACTGTTCCTATTTTTAATATTCATAAAATCTAAAGTCTTTATACTCTTTAACAATGGAGTCGCCAACCAGAACAGACTATACTGACCAGCGACTACCTTAAATTTAATGTTTCAGATTTATTTTCTTATCTCTAATTTCATAAACTACATCTGCTACATTTTCGAGTAATCGTTTATCGTGGGTGATAAACACGATAGTTCCGGTGTACTCCTTCATTAGTATTTCCAAAGCCTCTAAACTTGGTATGTCAAGGAAGTTACTGGGTTCATCCATTATTAGGATGTTATATCTACCCATGAGCATTTTAGCAAGCAACAATTTTATAATTTCTCCACCGCTTAAAACAGATAAACTTTTTCCAATATCGTTCTGTTTGAACCCCATAGATGCTAGCACTGAACGAATTTCTGATATATTGTAGTCACAATCCTTCTGCATAAACTCCATAACATTCTGATTACTGTTGTACTTGTAACCATTCTGTGCAAAGTAACCTATTTTTGCCTTAGGCGAAATAGAAATTCCTTCTTCATGGTTTAAGATCATTTGGATTAAAGTTGTTTTTCCGATTCCATTACCACCAGTTAACGCCACTTTTGCTCCTAACGGAATTTGAAAAGATGCATTTTCAAACAGAGCCTTATCCCCAAATACTTTATTAATTTCTGCACCGACTATAGGGTATGGATTATGGAGCTCCAATGCTTTACTTTGCCTGAAACGAATTCTGCGAATGCCTTCCGGAGCTTCTACTTTTCCTAAGGCCGCAATCCTGTGCTCTAGGGTTTTAGCAGCATTATACATCTTTTTTTCCTTACTTCCTATTGATTTTTGATGAGCTAAACGCCCTCCGTCTTCAGTACTTTTTTTCTTTGAAGAACCTTTTGCCTTCTGTTCTATTTTACGAGCCTGTTTTCGCTTTTCCTCCGCAGCCCTTTCCAATCGGGCACGTTCCGCAATAAATTGTTCGTATTCTGCAGCTTGGCTCTTACGTTCTTCCTCTTTCTGACGAAGATAATCAGAATAGTTTCCCCAATACTCAGTGATTTTGCCATCTTTCAGTTCCCATATTTTATCTACTATTTCATCAAGAAAATAGCGGTCATGGCTAATAACTAACAGTGCACCTGTAAAATATTTTAGCTGTCCTATTAGAAAATCAATTCCTTCACGGTCTAAATGGCTCGTAGGTTCATCCGCTAAAATACCATGAACCTGTGCCGATAAGGCCTGTGCTATTTTAAGCCTTGTTTCTTCACCACCGCTCATAGTCTGTATATTTAATTGCTCAACACCTAGCTTGCCTACAAGTGCAAAATCTTTTTCCTCCTGCAGAGTTACTTCGTCCAACTGGGGAATATAGGCAAGTTCACCCAGACGATTCATTTTACATCCTGGGGGAGTTAATTCTCCTAAAAGTACCCTGAGTAAAGTGCTTTTTCCAGCACCATTTGCTCCTACTAAACCAATACGGTCATAATCATATACTTCTAATTCATTTATATCTAAAACATCGCGTCCTTTGAATTCCACACGAATGTCTTTTGCTTTTAATATTAATTCCATAACATTTCCTCCTGTCTATAATCGCATGCTTTCATTTGCTTGTATGCAGGGAAAACCCTGCGATTTTAGCAGGAAGAGTTACATGAAAATAAGATACATAAATATTCCTCCAATATTGTTTATTTTAAATCTAATTTTCTAACCTCAGTTATCATTTGGCAAACTATAGCAATGCCAATAATTAAAATACCTGATAGTAAAAACCAATGATTTACACCGATTTTATCAGCAAAGAATCCAGAAAGAATTAACCCAATTGGCATAGCAAGTGACATGATACTTCCGATCAAAGAAAATACACGTCCTAAATATTCAGGCTTAATTTTCTCCTGAAAAAGAGCTGTTTGCACACCGCTATAAAATGGCACCGAAAGCCCCATTATTGCACAGCAAACTACGAATATTACAAATCCATTTGGAGGAAGTATTCCCGAAACGGCTAAACTGGTCCCCATTATAAAAAATGAACTTGTTATTAGTAATACATGCTTTTCGAAGCCCCCTAATCTTCCTAATAATAAGCCTCCTGCTAGCATCCCAAATGCAAAGGAAATTTCCGTAATAGAAATATGCACAGGCGTTCCATTAAAGTGTTCCATGCTTATTAAAGGAAATAGTGCATTGATTGGCATATAAACAAAAGTATATAGTGTTCCTAAGAGTAATAAGGCAAACAATCCTTTGTTTTGTCTCAGAACCACAACTCCTTCTTTCATCTCCCTTATGAAATTTGGTTCTAAACTTTGCACTTGATTACCCAGCTTAGGTATACGTACAATTGCTACCGTAATAGATGCAATCACAGCACCCAATACGTCGATGGCAATAATAGCATTTAAATCCCAAACGGAGTATAAGAGTGCTGCAACTGCCGGACTAACAATATAGCTTATAGACTGCAAAGACTGACTATAGCCTGCGCATTTCGTTAGCTGTTCTTCTGGTACTAAAAGTGGTGTAACCGCATTGAGTGCTGGGGTATGAAAAGCTGTTCCAATGCTACGGATAAACAATACTATCATAATCATCCAGACAGGTAGCTCCATACAGAATGCAACAATAGCAAGCACTGCACCAGCTGCTGCGATAATTAAATCGGCACCAATCATTATCTTCTTCCTATCATGACGATCCACTAGCACACCAATGGCAGGTCCCAAAATCGCATAGGGTAAAAAACCTACTAATGAAGCCATAGACAAGACCATCGCAGATCCTGTTTTTTCTGTAAGGTAAAAAATAATCGCCATTTGCAGGATGGCACTAGTGATTAATGATACTGCTTGCCCTGCCCATATTGCATAAAATTTTCGTTTCCAATTGTTGTATTTTTCCATTTATATTATCTCCTGCATATTATTTTGCTTGAATTTCTATTTTGAATAGCATTCTAGGCAATAAAAAATGCAGGCCAAACCCCACAATGTGGCTTTTGGTCTGCATACATACAATTTGGAAACATTCATATTAAAGACATAGTTAAATAAAGGTATAGTTAAATAACCAATATCCTCACCGTAACTAATGAATGCTCAATATCGTATAAATAAGCACAACAAAAAAGCCTATCATCGGGTATAGATTCTGCTTTTTTTATTGCCAGCTTATCTTAAACGCATTGAGGCTGTCATAGTTTCGGTTCCTCCTACATCTTTGTTTATATCAATTTATAGTATAACACAACAAGATGATATGTTCAATATAAAAGTTATGGAATGAGACTCATACTTCCAATTCGATGCCAGATTTAAAGGATATGACGAAGTTTTCTTCATAGACTGTAACGCTCTGGATTATCTTCCTTAGTAGCAAGCGATTAGCTTTCACAAAATCTTCTGTTTGTAGTTTTAAAAATTCATCAGGATTTTCTAACTCAACCTCAAAATATTTCATTTTACATTCCCTCATTTCATTTATTGATAAATTGAGTTTGCAAAAAAGAGTGGACAATTTTTGTCTACTCTTAACCTTTAAAATAGTTTTTTTTAATCGATTTGAAGTTGCCTAAATTATTACTTATTCGGTAAAATGAAGTATTGCTTTCAACAGATTTCCTTCAACTACACTTCACTTGATTCAAACAAGGTGGGTACATTTCTATTCCCACAAACTCCTTGTCAATGGAAACAAACACGTACCCACAGGGTAAATGGAAATAGAAACTGATAATTTCTAGCTATCACTTCTATTCATTCCAAAAATTTTCTCACTCTGATACTTCCCCACGCCAATACAAAAAGCCTTGCAATCAAGGCTTTTCAAACTCCCTTGCGTTCAAAGGTTTCTAGGTTTTTACGAGCAGAGCAACACACTCCACGTGATGCGTCTGTGGACTCAAAAGGTTTGGGAAACCTTTTGAGGATTAACTACGTTTCACTAACAAACTTACACACTCAACGTGATGCGTTTGTGGAAACAAATCCACCGGCTGGACTTTCTTTAATTCGTAGCCCAACTCTTGATAGAGTTTGATATCACGCGCCATGGTGGCGACGTTACAGGAGATATAGGCGATGCGGGCAGCTCCTGTTTGAGCGCTTGCTTTGATAAAGCTTTCGGTCAAGCCCTTGCGTGGTGGGTCGACCAGGATGGCAGTTGGTTGGATGCCTTCCTTGAGCCAATTCTTCATGGCATTTTCAGCTGTGTCACAGACATAGTGGGCATTGGTGATACCGTTCAATTCTGCGTTCTTCTGGCTATTTTCTACTGCTTCTGGGATAACTTCCACTCCGTAGACTTCCTTGACATGTTTAGCGACTGATAAGCCAATAGTTCCGATTCCTGAATAGGCATCGATCACCACATCATCTTCTTTTAAGTCCGCAAAGTCAATGGCTGTTTGATAGAGCTTCTCTGCCATTTCGGTATTGACCTGGTAAAAGGCTGGTCCAGAGATTTGGAAATCATTGCCCAACATTTGGTCGGTAATATAGTCTTGACCGTAGAGAGTACGCCATTCTTTCCCGAAAATCGCATTGGTATTTTGGTCATTGATATTTTGCATTACTGATATGATTTTTGGGAACTGCTTGATGACTTGTTCAATCAACTGTTCAACTCGGAAAATTTTAGGACGAGTTGTCACCAAAATAACCATAATCTGACCTGAATGATGGCCACGACGTACAACAAGGTTACGAATCAGACCAGACTGTTCCTTCTCATCATAGGGTTTTAAGTCATAACGACGAAGTAAATCTCGTAAAGCAAGAATAACTTGGTCTATCACTGGATCTTGAATATAAAAATCTTCAAGCGGCATAAGATCATGAGAATTCTTACGGAAGAAACCAGTCTCTAGAACACCATTAACACGACGAACAGGAACTTGGGCTTTGTTGCGGTATTGGACAGGATGGTCCATCCCCAAGGTCAGGGGGACTCCGAAATCAGAGATTCCCGCCATCTTGTAGAGGCTATCCTTGACCTGCTTGGCCTTGAATTTCAGTTGCTCGGGATAAGCCAGGTGCCCTAAGTCGGCGATTCCGCTTCGTAAATAGGCAAGATCAAGCTCTTCATTACGATGAGGGGATTTTTCTAGGTACTCCTCTACTTTTCCGTAGCCAATCTTTTTGTTGACCTTGAGCACACGCATGCGGATGACTTCTCCAGGCAGGGCATTCTCCACAAAAAAGACCAGGCCATCGACCTTAGCTACTCCTGCTCCTTCGTGTGTCAAATCGACAATCTCAACGGTTACAATTTCATTTTTCTTTAACATGGTGTTCTATCTTTCTACAAATTAAAAGGGGTGGAGTCCAAAACTCCTATCCCCTTATTATATCATCTCAGTCCCATTTGGTACAATTTCTTTTTATAAGCATCGAAATCGACGAGCAAGCCTTGGCCACCATACATATCGTAGGCATCGACCCAATCCCCATTTTCTGGGATGGTCACTCGTTCAATTCCTTTTCCAGCACTACCGACTAGGCCAAGTCCATTGGTCAATAGGAAGGAGAAAGGTACATTGGTAGATGTCATAGCAAAGACTTTCCCGAGGGCTTCTGATCCCGTAAAGAGTTTGGTTGGATCCTTGATCTGGTGCATAATGGCAGACATGACCTCTTGCTGGCGACGGGTCCGACCAAAGTCTCCTTCATCATCCTTACGGAAACGCGAGTAATTGAGAAGGGTCCGGCCATCCATCCGTTGTTTTCCAACCTTGATGGTTTGCTGCGGAACGACACCGTCTTTCATGTTCAAATCATCTGGTACTTCAACTTCACTGACCTTTTCGCCATCAACCGTTGAAAACTGCGCATTCATCTCGACCCCATTTGGGAAGAGGGTATCGATCGCTGTCGCAAAGGTCTTGAAATCGACCATGGCGTAATATTGGATGTCAATGTCAAAGTTGTCTTTGAGCATCTGACGCACCAATTCAGCCCCTTGGTTGTTATTTTGCTCCCCGATGGTGAAGGCAGTATTGAGCTTCTGGTCGTAGTAGCCGTCGTACTCTGGAATATTTTGCTGGCTGACTCCATCGATATGGACCAGTGTATCCCGCATGAAGCTGACCATCTTAATCTTGCCTTCTTTGTTATTGACATTGACCACCATGATGGAGTCTGTCCGGGTCTCATCCGATTTCTCACCGATCCGCCCATCTGTCCCCAAGATCAGGATATTGACCCCATCTCGCGACTTCTTGCCGTTAAATTTCTCAACGACAGCTGGTTTGGCATCTTTCCCAGCTGGTTTACTGCTCAGGCCTTTCACAAACATAAAGACCATACCACCGATAATGAGCAAGAAAAAGAGAGCAAGCCACTTGAGAATCCGTTTGAAGCGGATCTTTTTCCGTGGTTTCTTAGGGGTATTGCTCGTCGCAGCAACTGCTTTCTTCTTAGACTTTTTGCTACGTGATTGGTAAACAGGGAGTTCCCCAATTGGTTCAGCAATCTTACCTTGCACTTCTTCTGTAGCGTCTACCTCAGGTTGAAGGGCTTCTGCTTCCTCATAAGCTCCTTGGCTCTTCTTGAACAGGTAATTGTATTCTAGTTGTTCTCGTTCATTCAAATAATGAAAATTTGAGTATAAGTACTCTAATCGCTTTCGCTCATGGTGAGATAGAAAGTTGGATTCCTTACTCATTTTTTCTCCATTCCTTTATCTTTTAAGGTATAGACCTGATACTGACCCAAGACTTTTGTCTGAATGCCCAAACTGTCTAATTCTTGATAGGCAAATTGCAAAAGATCAGGCGCTTCGTTTAGGAGGTCAATAATGAAAAAGTATTCTCCTAAAGCTGTTTTTAGGGGACGACTTTCAATCTTGGTCAAATTGATCCCCCGCCAAGCAAAGGTAGACAATCCTTTATAGAGGGCTCCTGCCAAGTTACTTGGCAAGGTCAAGGCCAAGCTAACTTTTTGAAGGGCTGGACTTAAAGTTTTTGAGATCGCTGGCTCTTTGGCTCCTAAAATCCAAAAACGTGTATAATTGTCCTCGATTTCTTGAATATCTTTGGCCTGGACTTCCAAGCCATACTCACTGGCTGCTGCCAGAGGGGCAATCGCTGCAATTTCCAAGTCTGGATGCTCTGCTACATAGCGGGCCGCATAGGCTGTTGAAGCCGTCATTTCCATAGCCGCATCTGGATAATGGGCCCTTAGAAAAGCCTTCCCTTGGGCCATGGCCTGTGGATGCGAATAGACTGTTCGAATGGGGCGATCTTTTTTAGCCACCAAGAGCTGTTGCTTGATGGGATAGACCACTTCTGCAACGGCCTGAATCGTCCCTTGATGAAAGAGGTAATCAATGGTCTCATGGACACTGCCTTCAATCGAGTTTTCAACTGGGACGACTGCAAAATCGATCTCTTGATTCTCATAAGCCTTGATGACATCTGTGATCGTCCGATAGGCGATGCGTTCAGAAGTCGGAAAGCTATGAGTGGCCACATCATGGGTAAAAGATCCCTTGGGACCAAGATAGCCTACAAGCATCGAATGATCTCCGCAATTTCTTCAGGTGTTTTGTCCTCGACATCCACAATATGGGTAGCAATATCCTCATACAAAGGCAAACGACCATCAAAAATCTTCTTGAATTCTTCTTTGGTGTTGTTTAAAAAGAGGGGACGTTGCATGGCTTTGTCATTTTGAATGCGTCTGTACAAGGTTTCAAAATCTACCCGCAGATATATGTTGTGAGGATTTTTTTCCAAGAGCGCACGGTTATGAGGGTTGACGACAATCCCGCCTCCAGGAGAAATAATGGCTGCTTCATTTTCCAATAAACGCTCCAGCATTTCAGCCTCGCGACGACGAAAGACAGCTTCTCCTTCCACTGCGAAATAGTCATTGATCGACATACCGATCTCTTCAACAATTAATTCATCCATATCATGGAACTTTGGATCAAGAATGCGACCAACGGTCGTTTTCCCAGCTCCCATAAAACCAAGTAAAATTTTAGCCATGCAGTAAGGTCTCCAAATCTTCAAAAAAACTAGGGTAACTGGTGTTAATGGCCTCTGCCCGATCCAACACCACATTTCCATCTCTCACCAATAAGGCAGCAATGGCAGCCATCATCCCAATCCGGTGATCTCCAAAGGTCTCTAAGTCAGCTCCATGTAGGGGAGTTGGTCCGGTGATGACCATACCGTCTTCCGTTGGCACGACATTGGCACCCATAGCATTGAGACTATCTGCTACGACCTGGATGCGATCCGTTTCTTTCACACGAAGCTCCTCAGCATCCGCAATCACGGTCTGGCCATTTGCTTGTGTCGCTAGTAAAGCAATAATCGGCAATTCATCAATCAAGCGTGGAATCAACTCCCCATCAATCCGAATCCCTTTTAAGGACGAAGTCTTAACAGTGAGACTTGCAGAGACCGCTTTTTCATCGCGATCCTCCATGGTGAGATCTCCCCCCATTTCTTGAATCACATCGAGAATCCCTGTCCGCGTTTGGTTGATGCCAACATTTTCAATCTTGATCACACTATCTGGCAGGATGAGGCCGGCCACTAACCAAAAGGCTGCACTGGAAATATCTCCAGGAACAATGACTTCTTGACCTTGGAACTCTTGTCCACCTTGGATGCGGATGGTTTTTCCATCCACCTGGATCTCCCCGCCAAATTGGCGAATCATATCCTCCGTATGGTCACGCGTCTTTTCCTTCTCGATAATCGTCGATTCACCCTCAGCCTGTAAAGCCGCAAAAATGAGAGCAGACTTGACTTGGGCAGATGCAACTGGCAAACGATAATGAATGGATTGAAGCTGATGGATCCCTTTTTCATGTAAAGGTGGGCAATCGCGCTCTCCCTGACCAGCAATCTCTACTCCCATCTGACGCAGTGGAATCGCGACACGATCCATGGGACGTTTGGAAAGACTATCATCTCCAACCATAGTCACTGCAAAATCCTGACCTGCTAGAACACCCGATATCAAACGAATAGACGTTCCTGAATTGCCCATGTCAAGGGGAGATGTCGGGGCTTGAAGACCTTGAAAGCCTACTCCTTGAATCCGAATCACATCCCCGTCATCCTGGATGGAGACTCCTAAATCTCGAAACACCTGGATGGTAGAAAGCACATCTTCGCCTCGCAAGATATCATAAACCTTGGTTTCGCCCTTTGCAAGACTTCCAAAAATAATGGATCGGTGACTGATGGATTTGTCACCAGGGACACGAATGGTTCCCTTTAGACCCTTGCTATTGGTTCTTAATTTCATTGCCATCTCCAGAGTGCTTTTCCACATATTCTATCATAAATAGGACATGAATTCAATTTTTGATCAAAAATTTGGAACAAAAAACGAATGTTTCCAAGCATTTTTTGAGCTTGTTTTTCTCTAGTGGCGAACGAAAATACCAGAGTCGAAATGACAACTCTGGTAGTCTTTCTATTTGTATAAATCTTGAATCGGCTCAAAGATGATCTTTTCAAGATCTGCAAGATAAATAGACAATTGTTGTTGTTTGGTGAAAAATTCATTCACAATTGGACTTGCTTGGATTTTTTCCATATAGTCCTTCATTTCTTGTTGCACAGCTTCTGTTGGAAGTTGACCGGATTGCATCAAGCCTTGCAGTTGATTTTGGAAAGCGACGTATTCGTCAAACAGCGTTTTCGCTTCTGGATTTGCTTCGATCGCTTGCTTGCTTTCTACGACAGCCTTGTATTCAGGAAGGTCTCGCAGGGTCCGAGAGAATTCATTTGCTACATCATAAATATTTGCCATTTTATGGGCTCCTTTACTGATATGATACTTCTATTATACTGCTTTTCCCTCAATATTCCTAAAATGAAGCAGGCCTCTTGATGCAAATCCTTCTGTAGACCTAGCGAGCAAGGACGGTATAAGAGGTCGCTTGGCTGATCAATGTTTGAGCCCGCTCTTGATCCTCTGCATTTTTAAAGGTCAGCTGCAAAATCCCGTGGATATCTTCACGATTCTCTTCATTGATGTGAATATTAACCAAGGAAATCCCTTGTAGAATTTTCAGGATCTCAAGAATGACGCCTTCCTGATCGGGAACATCAATAAAGAGATCATAGGCACTATCGCGCCCAGCACGCTGATGGATCTGCATTTCCTTTCGGTGCTTGCGCCCTTCTTGGAAAAAGGACCAAATGGCCTCTTCGTTATCTGCTTGAATGGTCTCAGCCACTTGGTCCAAGCGCTCTTTAAAATCGACAATCCGCTCTAATATAGCTTGAGGATTGGACAAGAGAATAGAGGTCCACATGCCTGGCTCACTTTCTGCAATCCTTGTCATATCACGAAAACCACCAGCCGCAAAACGACGGGTCATTTCATGCTCTTCCCCATAAGCTACGGCCTGCTCGACCAGAGTCGATGCTAAAATATGAGGAAAATGGCTGATCTGGGAAGTCACCCGATCGTGTTCCTCGGCATCGATTTCAATAAAGCGAGATCTCAATCCACTCAGAAGCTCTTTCAACTCTTCCATGGCACCCCCCGTGGTCAAGCTAGAAGGGGTAAAAATATAATAGGCATTTTCAAATAAGGTGGCATCTGCTGCTGCAGCACCTGTCTTATGACTACCAGCCATGGGGTGTCCTCCCACAAAGCGTACATCCTTATCTGAAAACACTTTTTCAGCTTGTGCGACAATTTCTGCCTTGGTAGAGCCTGCATCTGTCACCAGTACCCGGTCTTTCAAATTCAGGCCAGCTAAGGTTTCTAAGTAAGACTTGGTTTGCTTGATGGGAAGCGCCAAAATAATGATATCCGCTAAAGGGGCAAAGGCTGCGAAATCATCCGTCACCTGATCCACCATTCCTCTTTCAAGGGCGATGGTTCGAGAGGCTTCACTACGATTGTACCCAAGAACAGTCACGTTTGGGTGGTCTCTCTTAATGCCTAGCGCGAGGGAAGCACCAATCAAGCCCAAGCCTGCTATATAAACAACTTTCTTCTCCAAAGGAAAACTCTTTCTCTTAAAAATTCTTCGTAAATTCCCGGTGCTTAGCAACAGCTTCTTTCAATTCTTCCAAGTTATCGGATGAGAATTTTTCAAGCACTTCTGTAGCAAGAACCGTTGCGACCACTGCTTCCATTACCACACCTGCAGCTGGCAGAGCTGTTGGGTCGCTGCGCTCAACTGTTGCCTTATAAGGCTCATGGGTTTCAATATCCACACTCATCAAAGGTTTGTAGAGGGTCGGAATAGGCTTCATGACACCACGAACCAGAATGGGCTCACCATTGGTCATGCCCCCTTCAAAACCACCAAGATTATTGGTGCGACGGGTATAGCCGGTTTCTTGAGACCAGATGATTTCATCCATAACTTGACTACCTTTTAGGCGACCTGCTTCAAAACCAAGACCAAACTCCACTCCCTTAAAGGCATTGATAGAGACCACTCCTTGAGCGATTTTGGCATCCAATTTCTTGTCCCATTGCACATAGGATCCTAGTCCAACAGGCACACCACCAACCAAGGTTTCCACAATTCCCCCTATGGTATCGCCATCTTTTTTCACTTGGTCAATATAGGCCTTAACGGCTTCTTCTTGTTCTGGCACAACGATCGAAACTTCCGACTGACCTGCCTTTTCCTTGATTTCTGAAACGGTTAGATTCTCGGGAATTGCAATCTCGATTCCCCCAAAATTCACAATGTGGCTGGCTACTTCAAGGCCGATCTCTTCTAAAATTCGTTTAGCAACTGCACCAACGGCTACGCGCATGGTCGTCTCACGGGCAGAAGAACGTTCGAGCGAATTACGAAGATCGTCAAAACGGTATTTGATTCCTCCGACTAGATCAGCATGGCCAGGACGTGGCTTGGTGATCTTGCGCAGATCTTTCTTTTTCTCTTCGACCGGTGCTACATTCATGATTTCCAGCCATTTTTGGTGATCCAGATTGGTCACGTTCAGCGTAATCGGACCACCCATGGTCAAGCCATGACGGACCCCTGATGTGATCTCAACACGGTCACTCTCGATTTTCATCCGTGCCCCACGACCATATCCACCTTGTCGACGTTTAAGCTCTTTATTAATATCCTCTTCAGATAAAGGAAGGCCTGCCGGGACCCCCTCGATGATGGCTGTTAATCGAGGACCATGGGACTCTCCTGCTGTTAAATATCTCATACGACCTTATTCCTTTCTTTCTAAAAAGTCCTTCATTTCTTGAAGAGGGATTTGATGAATCGCAGCTTGCCCCAACTCTGGAACAATCACTAATTTCAAGCTAGTACCACGCGCTTTTTTGTCATGGGTCAAGGCTTGATAAAGGGCTTCCTTATCCCAGTTCTCATAGGCCACCGGAAGTCCAAATTTCCGACACATTTCTTCGATTTGTTGGCTGATTCCCTTTGGCATCAAGCCCTTTTCTTCTGCAACTCGTGACAGCTGCACCATGCCCATACTAACGGCTTCCCCATGCATGACCTGTCCATAACCCGCTGTCGCTTCAATGGCATGACCAATGGTATGCCCAAAATTGAGATACAGTCGAATACCATTGTCCAGCTCATCTGCCACCACATGGTCACGCTTCACCAGACAAGAATGAGAAATAATGCTCTCTGCATGCTCTAAAATACTTTCGACAGAGCCATCCATAGCTTCCAACTCTTGCCAAAGTTCCGTATCTTGGATGAGACCGTACTTGATGACCTCCCCCATTCCTTCGATTAATTCACGGTGTCCCAAAGTGCTCAACACTTCAGGATCAATGAACACACCGTCCGGTTGGGCAAAGGTGCCCACCATGTTTTTGGCAAATGCTGTGTTGACTCCAGTCTTTCCACCGATAGAAGAGTCCACCTGGGCGGTTAAGCTAGTCGGAATCTGAACAAAGGAAATTCCCCGCATATAAGTCGAGGCCGCAAAGCCAGCCAAATCACCAACTACGCCACCCCCAAGAGCAACAATTCCATCACTGCGCGTCATGCCCTGGGTAGCTAGAAAGTCATAAACTTTTGAAACAGTGGTCAAATTCTTACTGGCTTCGCCTTCAAGAAACTCAAAGCGCACCACTTGAAAACCAGCTTTCTCAAGGCTCTTCTCTACGATAGAGGCATATAGCTTAGCCACGCGGTTATCGGAAATAATGGCGACTTTTTTATCGCCCCAAAGAGTGCGCAACCAGTCTCCAACCTGGTTGAGACCACCTCTTTCAATCATAATATCATAGGAATGTCCTGGAATAGGTACCGATACGTTCATAGGAATCTCCTTCACGTTTTTCTTTGATTCTATCTTATCATGAAATAAGGTACATGTCTCAAACAAAATGAAAAAGAGACTAGAGCAAGACTGTTTTTTAAAAAATCAGTTCCTGTTCTAATCTCATAAAGTTTTTCAATAGGGAAAGGTAAAACTCTCTCTTAGTCACATACAAATTGGCGATATTCTGTTGTCAATGCTTCCCATACAGACTCTGTAGGAAATACTTTCCCAGTCATTAATTCAAAGGCTGCTTCAGCTTGATAAAAGAGCATTCCCAGCCCATTTACCCTCTGGTTTCCTTGATTCACTGCCAATTGCAGAAAGGGGGTCACTGCCGGATAGTAAGCCATCTCTACGATTAAGGCCTGTGGGGGAAAGGTCAAGTGACTCGCTATTGGAAGAGACTGACCATCCATTCCAACACCAGTGGCATTTAAGATGAGATCAGCTTGATGAAAAGAGTTTTGAACATCTTCATCTTTCTCAATCGCATACAATTCTATCAAGAAATCAAAGCCTTCTTCAACCAACTGAACTATTGAACGATAATGAACTAATCTCTCCTCTCTCACAAAGACAAGGATACGTTTCACACCTAGATGAATCGCCTGTGCAATAATCGCTAAAGCTGCACCACCTGCACCTAAGAGAACCATTGTTTTTCCCTTAATAGAGAAAGCAGGAGGTAAACTACGAAAGAAACCTATCCCATCTGTATTATAGCCTTTAAGCTTACCATCGCGGTGAACGATAGTATTGACAGAACCGATCTTTCGGGCCATCTCATCCACTTCATCTAAGTAAGGAAAGACCTTCTGCTTGTAGGGCATGGAGATATTGGCCCCAATCATATCCAACTTACGAATTTGGCTGATGGTGCTTTCTAAGTCTTCTTCAGCAATATCCCAAGCTAGATAAGCAGCATTGGTCGCTGTTAATTCATAGGCTAGATTATGGATGAAAGGAGAAATACTATGACGAATGGGATGGGCAATGACCGCTGCCATCCGAGTATATCCGTCAATCTTCATTTAATAACTCCCGAATTCTTCTCATATTTTCAAGAGGAATTTGACCTGGAGCACTTTCATCTCCGACTCTAGCATAAGACCAAGAAGAGCCTGTCAAATCAGCTGTCAAGCGCGAAATCTTCCCGACCTTGCCCATGGAAATCGTTACATATTCTTGCTCAGGGTTCAGTGTCTTGAAACCACGCGTATAATTCATCAAGTCAAGAACATCTTGTTCATTGTGGGCCATGACAGATACTTTGACTAATTTTGGAGAAAAACTGGTCAATTCCGATAAGATCTCCATCATATTTTCCGGAGTTTCTTGGAAGTTATGGTAGCTGAGAACAAGATTTGAAAATTCCAACATCTCTTCAAAGACTTCACGGTGACTATAATACTCGAAATCGATATAATCCGGATGATAGATGGATTGAATATCTTTCAGGATCCCAACATATTCTTCATTAGTCAGCTCCATCCCTCCACCTTCAGCTCGAGTCCGCAAGGTGAATAAAATCTCGCGTCCAGCAAATTTCTCAAAAACTGCAGGAGCGACGGTTAAGATCTCGCTTTTTTCTAAAAAGTCCGCACGCCACTCAATGACATCCGCATCATCGTAACGCGAACCATCTAGTTGTTGCGCCTCTTCTAAGGAGCGAGGCATAATCGACACAACTAACTTCATACATCCACCCTAATCGTAAATACTTTTAAGTAATTACTACTTTCTTCTTTCTTGTTCCATCGAAAATCTCCCGGAAGGCCGTATTCTGCTACATAACGATGTTTACGCCCTTGAAATCCCTTTTCGATTTGTTTTTTAAATTTTTCTTTGGTCACATTTGCCGCATTGGTACTGAGAATCACGGTCCCACCTGGATTTAAAATCTCGAGGGCCTCGCTCACCAACCGATGGTAATCTTTAGCGACTGAAAAGGTCCGTTTTTTATTCCGCGCAAAGCTAGGCGGATCGAGTACGATCACATCATAGCTTAGCTCATGGCGTTTGGCATATTTGTAATAGTCAAAGACATCCATCACGACAAAACGATGAGCATCCAGCGCCAAGCCATTTGCCACAAAATGCGCTTCTGATAATTCTCTACTTCTCTTAGCCAGATCGACCGAAGTCGTCTCTACTGCTCCGCCCATGGCAGCTGCAACAGAAAAAGCAGCTGTATAAGAGAACATATTGAGCAAGGACTTACCAGCAGCGAGCCCCTCAACTAAACTTCCTCGGACTTCATGCTGGTCCAAAAAGATCCCCGTCATCAAGCCATCATTGAGAAAGACTTGGTAAGAGACCCCATTTTCAAGAATCAAAAATTCTTGCGGAGCTTCTTCTCCATAGACATGAGCCGATTCATAGTCCAAACCTTTAAAGCGAATCTTTTCATAGCCGCCTCGGACTTCTGAAAAAGCTTCTTGAAAGGCTGCTAGAATGGTTTCCTTAATCTGAAATACGAAGGGATTGTACCAAGAAAAAACAACAAACTCACCATATAAGTCAACCGTAAAGCCACCAAAACCATCTCCATCTTGGTTAAAGAGACGAAAGGCCGTCGTCGTTTCATCCGCATAATAAGAACGACGGTATTGCTTGGCTTTGATGAAAAGCTTTTTAAAAAAGTCTTGATCAAAAGCGACCAACTCTTGTGAAACAAACCATCCAATCCCTTTATTTTGTTCAGATAAGTATCCGACTCCGAGGTATTGTCCATCTCCTGAAAGCAATTGAACCTCTTGATCCAAAGCAGGAAGTGACTCAAAATCTTGCTTTTCAAGAAGGGATTGTCCTTGTTTGATTTTTGTTGCGACTTGGCGACTGACTGTGAGTTTTTTCATATCCTCTATTATAGCAAAAGTCTGCAGTTTTCACAAAGAGAGGCTTTATTTACTGGAACTTTTTTTACCGTTTTATCCTAGCTTTCATCATTTAGCTTCAAATGATATAAAATGCCGGATCTTTCCTATTTCTTTCCTCTCCTTTACAGTCATTTTTTTCTTTCTCCATAAAATTGTGGTATACTTGTATATGAAAATTTTTAGGAAATAAGACAAGGAAGTAACATTTTGTGAAAAAAATTACGAATTCGATACTCAATTTCATGAGTACCAGACTAGGATTTGTCTTGACCCTTCTGTTGCTCTACTGGTTCAAAACCATGTGGGCCTATTCAGTTGATTTTAATTTAGACATTCAGGGACCGTATCAGATTTTTCTAGCAGTGATCAACCCATTGCCGATTAGTCTGCTCTTCATTGGTCTTGCACTTTATATCAAACGAACCAAGCTCTTTTATAGTTTGGCCTTTGGGATCTACCTTCTCTTATTTATTTGGTTGATTTCCAACTCCATCTATTATCGAGAGTTTACAGACTTCGTAACGGTCAATACCATGTTGGCTTCCAGCAAGGTTTCTGCCGGTCTCGGAGCTGCTGCTTTAGAATTGTTCCGACCTTGGGATGTGATCTACATTCTAGATTTCCCTATTCTAGCTTTCTTCTTCTTTAAGAAATGGATTCGAATGGACAATCGTCCCTTCAATAAACGAGCTAGTTTTGCGGTTACCTCTTTATCGGCTATGCTCTTTTCGGCCAACCTTTTCCTCGCAGAAATTGACCGACCTGAGCTCTTGACTCGTGGGTTCTCAAACTACTATGTCGTTCGTGCCCTAGGCTTACCAGCCTTTCTGGGTTATAGCGCTAATCAGACCTATGCTGCCAACAAAGAACGTTCCAAAGCCTCCGAAGCAGATTTAAAACCGGTGGAAGAATATATCCAACAGCATTATGCCAAGCCTAATCCTGAGTACTTTGGAATGGCCAAAGGCCGTAATGTTATCTACATTCACTTGGAAAGTTTCCAACAATTCTTGATCGATTACAAGTTGAAAGTAGACGATAAAGAATATGAAGTGACACCTTTCTTAAACTCACTTTACCACTCGAAAGAAACCTTTGCCTTTTCAAATGTTTTTAACCAAGTTAAGGCAGGGAAAACGTCTGATGCGGAGACCATGATTGAAACAGGCCTCTTCGGACTCAACCAAGGTTCCTTTATGGTGAACTATGGTGGAACCAATACCCAACAGGCTGCACCATTTATTCTTTCAAAAAATGGTTACAACTCAAGCGCTGTTTTCCACGGGAATGCTGGAAGTTTCTGGAACCGGAATACCGCCTATAAACAATGGGGCTACAATTACTTCTTTGATGCCAGCTACTTCACCAAACAAAACAGCAGCAATTCCTTCCAGTATGGTCTTAATGACAAATACATGCTCAAGGATTCCATCAAATACCTAGAAAGATTGCAACAGCCTTTCTATACGAAGTTCATTACGGTTTCCAACCACTATCCTTATACAACTAGCTTGTCAGGAGATGATCTCGGCTTCCCTCTAGCTAAGACTCAGGACGAAACCATCAATGGCTATTTTGCGACCGCTAACTACCTAGATTCTTCGATCAAGGCCTTCTTTGATTACCTGAAAGAATCTGGTCTTTACAAAAATTCCATCATCGTTCTCTATGGGGACCACTACGGAATTTCAAACTCCCGCAACCCAGCTCTTGCCCCTCTACTTGGTAAGAACTCTGAAACGTGGTCAAGCTATGACAATGCCATGTTGCAACGCGTTCCTTATATGGTAGTTATTCCTGGAATGGACAAAGGAGGCATTATCAACACCTATGGTGGCGAAATTGATATGCTCCCAACCTTGGAACATTTGCTAGGCATTGAATCCAACAAATTCCTCCAAGTTGGTCAAGATATGCTCTCACCAGATCATGATCAAATCGTCGCCTTCCGCTCCGCTAACTACTTTGTAACTCCAGAGTATACGAGCTATAGTGGCCGGACCTATTACACCAAAACAGGTGAGGAAATCACGAACCCAGACGAAAAAACCAAGGAAGAACTGGACAAGATTAGGGAGGCTGCTAACCTGCAATTGAAGATTAGCGATAGCATCCAGACCGGTGACCTCCTTCGCTTCTTCAAGGGCAATGATCTTGGAAAAGTCAATCCAGATGATTATTCCTACACTAATTCCTTCAAGGCATTGAAGAAGATTGAAAAGGAAAAAGGTGACAAATCAACCAGCCTTTATAACCAACGTGGCAATCAGTCCACCGTTGATCTCTTCAAGGCACCTACTTATAAAGAATTGCACCCAGAAGACGATAGTTCTTCCTCAACAGAGACCAGTAGCAGTTCTTCTAAATAAAAAGAATCCCTGAGTTTTTAAACTCAGGGATTTTGTGATTCCTTTAAAAAGAACTTAGTCTAGGACTTCAAAAACAGAAGCCGTTAAATTCTCCACATAGAATGGCCGTTTATGACGACTATTTCCAACCATCAATTTCAATTTATCTGAATTTTGGAGGTAATATGGAAGTCCGCTGGCGTTGAAGATGACCAAGTACTTCTTGTCTCCTGTTAGTTCAAATATCAGAAGTCCACTACAATCAGTTGCAGATTGGATAAAGACTTGTTGGTAGATTTTATCATAGCTTTCAAGCCCTAAGACAGGAAGACTTGTCTTCAAATTGATCAAGCTTCGGATATAGGCAATTGATTCCTTGTTTTGACTGACCAGATCCCAGTTGACCTGATTCACAAAATCTGGAGCATTGTAGGAATTCATGGCCCGCTCACGATCCAAAGGTGTGATTTCTCCATCAGGACCTGTCGCTACCAATTTAGTCCGCATAAACTCTTGACCCAATTGCATAAAGGTCATACCCTGGAAGAGCAGGTTCATGGCCGTAGCCAACTCTGAGCGCTTGACTAAGCCTGCTACTTCTTCATTTGGATGGAGGGTCTGAAGCAAGTCATAGAGATTATAATTGTCATGAGCCTCCACATAATTCAAGACCTGATTCGGACTTAAATAATGACCAAGCTCTGCACTACCTAGAGCAGCACGCGCAACGATATTCTCCGTCGATTTTCGGCTGACAAAGCCACGTTTGATGGAACCATAAACCTCAGCCCCTTTAATGGCATCGCGCTCCGTATCATTAAAGAATCCAATTCTTGGCAATTGCGCTGCATTATCTTTCTTAGCCTTGTCCTCTGGTGCGAGACCTGTTCCCATATCCCAACCTTCTCCGTAAAGAAGAATGCGAGGATCAAGAGCGTCCATTGCCTCCCGAATAGCATTCATCGTCCTTACATCGTGAATGCCCATCAAATCAAAACGGAAGCCATCGACCTGGTACTCTTTGACCCAGTGCGTGAGGGAATCTATCATGTACTTGCGGTACATTTCATGCTCACTAGCCGTTTCATTCCCAACACCTGTCCCATTTTGGAAGCGGCCATCTGGCTCCATCCGGTAATAATAATCAGGTACTGTATTTTGGAAAGGACCATGTTCGGTCGAATAGATATGATTGTAGACCACATCCATGACTACCGAAATCCCAGCGTCATGATAAGCCCGGATCATCGTTTTAAGCTCTTTCATGGTTTGTTTCGGATTGGATGGATCCGTTGAAAAGCTAGTTTCTGGTGCAGAATAATTCTGAACGTCGTAACCCCAATTATAGGTCACCTGGCCTTCTTCGTCGTACTGTTTAAAGCGATCAGAGATGGGCTGCAGTTGCACGACATTGACACCTAACTGACGGATATAATCAAAGGCAGTCGCATCACCATGGCTATTGACGGTTCCTTCTTGGCAAGCCCCCAGATAGGTCCCTCGCAAAGACTCGTCCACACCTGAAGTCAGTGACTTAGTCAAATCCCGAAGGTGCATCTCATAGATCACTGCTTGACAAGGGTTATCCAAGCGCCAAGGAGTCTCATCGGCACCTTTTTTAGTGCCCCAATCAAACTGACGATCTGCTCTCGAAAGAATGGCAGTGCGCATCCCGTCCGCTGTCGTTGCAATGCTATAAGGATCGCGCGTCACTTGATTCTGGTGTTCAAAATGCACACGATATTGATAAGCCATGCCACTTAAATTTCCTAGAAAATCTAGAATCCAAACACCGTGGGTGTTTTCTGGATGGTAGCTAGACTCTTGTTTGCCTCGCATCATCGGAATAGTCTTCCAAATAGGCGCATCCAAGTCTGTTGATTGATAGAGCAACAATTCAACTTTCTTGGCAGTAGGAGCCCATAGTTTAAAGCAATGCTCCCCTTCTTCCTCCCGATGACCGAGCCATCCTTGATACGCCCATTTAGCATCAAACTCTCTAGGACGCATTGCCATATCGTAGGCATGAGGCTGACGATGGCTGTAGGCATGACTCGTCAAAGCAGCTTGCAAAGAATAATAGACTGTATCGTCTCCATCGAGAATCCATACTTCTCGAACATAGCCTTCTGGTAAAAGTTCGATTTCAAAATCACGGGTCTTGGTGAGCCAATCCCCTTCTTTGACCAAGACATGGCCCCGGTTCAAGGGTTCTTCGCTCTCATAAATTAGATTGCCTTCTACTCCAAAATAATCCAACTTGGAGAAAGAGACTGATTTTCCTTCTACTTGATCCTGCCACTGCCACATATCATAGGCAAAATAATTTCCTTTTTGCTTATGAAAATGAAGCTTTACATGGTATTGTCGCATAACATTTTCCTATTTCCAATTTAATACCGAAGGAACCATCCGCTTGTAAAACACGTAACGGACTCCAACTATTTGTTTTTATTCTTCAGATGGGTGAACCAAAGCATCGTTGTTGATTTCATCAATATTTGCAAAGAATTCCAAGTGATTATGGAAGACTTCCAATTCAACTGGAGTATCTCCTCCGTACTCCCCATCTAGATTGATACGGAATGGTTGAGCATTTTTTCCTAACATTTCGATCGTCAACTTCTTGGTCTTGAGATATTCTACATTTTCATCGTGCACATGCTTGCCTCCATTGATGGCCTGAATCATCAAGGACAACATGTTAAAGAGCTTAGCAGTTTTTACGATAATCAAGGTAAAGTTCCCATCATCAAGCTTAGCATCTGGCGCGACACTTTCAAAACCAGCAATGGAGTTGGTCAAGGCCACGAAAATCATAGACGCTGGCCCTTCAAAGACACCATTGTCATGCTCAATCCGCACCTTACGAGCCTTGTTTCGCGGCAACATTTTAGCAGCTTCTGCCACATAGGCAAAGTAACCCAAGCGAGATTTAACACTACTTGGAACACTGAAGGTCAATTCTGTCATGGTTCCTGCTGCAGCAATGTTGATGAAATACTTACTGCCATAGGCACGACCAATATCCATCTGAATGGTTTGATTTTTTTCAATAATGCGGGCAGCTGCCACAGGATCGCCCATCGGGATCTTCAAGGCACGCGCATAGTCATTGGTGGTACCGGTCGGGATAAAGGCCATCTGTGGACGATTTTCCAGACCTGCAACCCCATTGACCACTTCGTTAATCGTACCATCTCCACCAGCGGCAATGATTAAATCAAAGCCTGCTTTAGCGGCTCTTTCTGCTTCATTTTGGGCAGAAAATGGTTCAGGAGTCGTTTGATAAGCGCTGGTTTCATAGCCCACGTCTTCAAGTACGTCCAAGACTTCCGCAATATTTTTCTTGATAATTTCTTGCCCAGAGGTCGGATTATAAATTAAACGGGCTTTTTTGATTCGTTCTACCATAAAGATCCTCTATAAACTTTCAAGCCAGGCCTCATCTTCTACCTGGATTCCTAATTCTTGTGCTTTGGTTAACTTGCTACCAGCGTCACTACCTGCAACGACCAAATCTGTTTTTTTGGAAACCGATCCAGTTACCTTAGCGCCCAGACTTTCTAATTTTGCCTTGGCTTCTGAACGCGTGAGGCGCTCTAGCTTCCCAGTCAAAACGACTGTCATTCCTGATAGGGCCGCATCAGCAGCGACTTTTTCACCAAGATAAGCCATATTGACACCAGCTTCTTTGAGCTCTTGCAAGAGACGCTTGGATCCTTCTTGCGCGAAATAACTCTTAAGGCTTTCAGCCACGACCATACCGAGACTATCAATGCTGGCAATCCGTTCTGGATCAGCTGTTGCCAATTGATCGAGGCCATGGAATTCTTGGAGCAAGATTTGACTAACCTTGCTACCGACATGGCGGATCCCCAAACCAAAGAGTAACTTCTCAGCTGAATTCTCTTTTGAAGCTTGAATGGCTTCATGGAGTTTTTCAGCAGATTTTTCTTTAAAGCCTTCTAAGGTCAATAGATCCTCTACGCTTAGGCGATAGATCCCTGCCACATCCTCTACTAACTGAGCTGCAAAGAGTTTCTCTACAACAGCTGGACCCAAGCCTGTGATATTCATAGCATCCCGACTGGCAAAGTGGTTCAATCCTTCCTTAATCTGTGCTGGACAGAGCGGATTGATACAGCGAAGGGCCACCTCATCCTCAAAATGAAGCAACTCACTCTGGCAGCTCGGACAATGAGTTGGAATGGCTAATGCTTGATCAGAGACTCGCTTATCTTTGACAACACGCAAGACCGCTGGAATGATATCACCCGCCTTGTAGACAATGACGGTATCATCCTGATGAATGTCTTTTTCAGCAATATAGTCCACATTGTGCAAGGTTGCCCGACTAACAGTGGTTCCGGCTAGCTGGACTGGAGTTAGATTGGCAGTTGGGGTCACAACTCCGGTCCGTCCAACCGTCCAATCCACCGATAAGATTTTCGCTTCTTTTTCTTCAGCTGGAAACTTATAGGCGACAGCCCATTTAGGAGCTTTTACGGTAAAGCCTAGTTCTTCTTGAACAGCTAGGTCATTGACCTTGATGACGATCCCATCGATATCGTAGGGAAGATCCTCTCGAAGCTGAGCTACTTTTTGGATAAAGTCCCAAATTTGCTCCATATCCTCAGCCAGCACTCGCTCTCGGTTCACAACAAAGCCTAAGCGGGCTAATTTCTCAAGCACGCCTTCCTGACTGCTTTGATCAGTTGGACTCACTTCTTGATACAAGAAGGTCGCGAGATTTCGCTTGGCCACGATTTTCGTATCCAATTGGCGAAGCGTTCCTGCAGCAGCATTCCGTGGATTGGCAAACTCAGGCTCGCCATTTTCTTGACGGATCTGATTGACCCGATCAAAGGAAGCCCGTGGCATGTAGCACTCGCCTCGAACTGTAATGTTCACTGGCTCTGGTAACACCAAAGGAATGTCCTTGACCCGCTTGAGATTCTCTGTAATATCCTCACCGACAGAACCATCCCCACGTGTTGCTCCTGTTACAAGGACACCATTTTCATAGGTGAGGGAAATGGACAAGCCATCGATCTTCAACTCGCATACATAGCTGATGGAAGGAAATTCCTTACGGACACGCTGATCAAAAGCTTCCAATTCTTCACGTGAAAAAGCATCCTGCAAACTATAAAGGGGATACTGGTGCTGGTATTTAGTAAAACCTTTTAAAACCACACCACCTACACGGTGAGTTGGACTCTCTGGTAAGATCTCATCTGGATGAGCGATTTCGAGTTCCACCAACTCCCGATATAGTTGATCATATTCACTATCTGAAACAGATGGAGCGTCTTTTGTGTAATACTCATAAGCATAGCGATTGAGTAATTCCACTAATTCTTTCATTCTGGTTTTCATGTTCTTATTTTATCATAAAATCTTAATTTAGCCTTGAATTTACTGCATTCTTAGCATGAAAAAAAGGAGCCAAAGCTCCCTTTTCTTATTTTGTAAAATCAATCCGCTTAGAAAGTTGATTGATCACAATCGCTCCAAAAATCAAGGATGCAAATTCACCCACTCCCATGGTCAACCAGTTATAGAAGAATGGTTGGCCTTGAAGGTAATAAAGTTCCAAGGCAATCGTAAACATGGAAATGGAAAAGAAAATCGCAAACAAGAAATGGTCCAACCGAATAAGACCGTCAAACAAGAACTTGTTTTTAAAACGACCAAATAGAATGAGTCCAAGTCCTAGGAAGACAAAGGTTGAACCTCCACCAACAAAGACATCGATCCACCCAAAACTAAATAAGTTAGCAATCATACAACCAAGCGTCACTCCAATCAAGTACTTCTTATTGTAGAAGGCTAAGAAATTCATCATCTCCGAAACACGGAATTGATAGCCATAGTAGGCCATAGCATTGAGAGGTGGGGTAATGGTCAATACGATATAAATCGCAGCAACAATGGCAATTTGCGCCATATCACGAGCAGTTAACTGTTTCATCTATTCTCCTTTAGCGGTTTTTCCGCGTGTAATATGCTTGGCGAAAGGATCTTAAGCACCAAGGGTTGAAGGTTTGATTTCTTCAACCTTTCAAGTATAGCATATTTTGAGGTTTTATGGTAGACTGAATTTATGAAAATACTAATTAAAAAATTTTTTGATAATGAAATTTTATCCTATCTCTTTTTTGGGGTTGCCACAACCATTGTTTCCGTCGGAACCCGCCTCTTCATCTATCAAGTGTCTCGTGATGAACGATTAGCGACCGCGATTGGAAACATCGCTGGGATCCTCTTTGCCTTTGCGACCAACGATACCATTGTCTTTAAACAAGAAAGAAAGGGCTGGTTTCAGCGCTTGATCCGATTTGCGATTGCCCGCTCTGGGACCTTTATACTAGACATGGCCTTGACCGAGATTTTTGTCAAGCAATTCCCAGGAATCATCGGGCAATTTGTCCACAACAACAAGAGTCAGATCAATCTGATTGAAACCCTCTTTGCTCAAGTTGCTATAGTGGTCCTCAATTATGTCTTTAGTAAACTCTTTGTCTTTAAAAATAAAAACAAGGCTTGAAACGATTGTTTCAGCCTTATTATTTTAAACTTCTATACTTGCATGCTCTGCACTTAATTGATAGATCGTTCCTTCGACCCCAAAATAATCCTTGGCTAGGTCTTTCAATTCTTGCATAGCTGTTTGTGCACGTTTGGCCTGCTCCTCATTGATAGCTTCAATCACCAAAATAGCGTCCTTCGTATCTTCAGTTAGCATGGTTCTTTGAGCCTCACGCCAATTCAAGCAACGACAAACAGCTCCTTCTTGGTCATAGTAGATGATCTCCCCTTCCAAAGCTGGCGCATCTTCTTCAGCTCCTAATGGAAAGAACGGTTCGCCTCCTTTCGCTTGTCCTAGAGAGAGTCCACCCACTAATTTATCCATGTCTTCTCCTCCACATGGAAGGGCATAAGCCATAGACACACTATTGTATAAATCAACCAAGGGATTAATCGGATAAAATTCACGACCTTGGTGAACCCGTTTTAATAGTGCTTCGATGGAAGATCGGGCTCCTTTTTTTGTTTTAAACTTGCTAAAAGCTTGGCGCCACTCTTGAACGAACCCACTCTGGGTATAGTTTTCTTCATCGATAAATTCCCATGCTCTTTTGGCACCCTTGTCCAACAATTCTTTGAAATAAGGATCCTTGGCTTCATCTACCGTATTATCAATGCCATACAAGGACATCACTGTAATTCTAGCTGTTGGAAATAAATCCCAAAATGCTTGATCGACTGTCACTTTCATTGCTTTACCTCACTATAATTTCTTTTTTGACCTTTTTTAACTAGTTCCCAATCCAAGGTGATATTCTCACGAACTCGGATGAGGTACTCTTCTAACTGTGCGACTTCTTTTTTGGAAAAGCCTTTTAAAGCAGTTCTCTCAGAGTAAAGATGCTCCCCTAAAATGAAGGGGTAAATCTGCTTACCTTTTTCAGTTAACTCCCATTCCTTTGTTTTGAGATTTTCTCCTCTCGGACGTTGCTGAATCAAGCCACGTTCTTCTAGTTTTTTTACGGACCTTGCAACGGTGGATCGATCTACTTTCAAGAGGTCAGAGAGTTCTTCCTGAATCATTCCAGGTTGCTCTGCAATTCGCACCAGATAGAGATATTGACCACGTGCTAAATCTAAATCTCTAAATTCGATATTTGCAATAGAATCCAGAGCGCGCGCAATGATACCAATCTCACGCAAAATACTCATCCCACTCCTCCTTTCTTGTTAGAAATAGAGTAACATATTTTTGTTGCAAATGCAATAAAAACCAACAAAAAAAGAAACCAGATACCATCTGATTTCTATTCTTTCCTTTTATCTCTATTTTTTAGACGTAATCGTTGTTTTAATTTTAATGAAACTTCTCTATGCCGAAAGTCCACTTCTTCTGATTTTAACTTAGAGACAATTTCTCCACTGCGCGTTTGGAACTTGGCTTCTCTGGCAAATTGGATACTGGCGTTTAAAATACAACCAATAATCATGATTTTAGCTACCAAGATGAACCAGAACATAATGACCGCTAGGACGACCGAACCAAAGAAACGAGCATCTAAGAAATGACTCACATAGCGATCCACATATTTCCAAAAGATATTTAAGATCGCATACAGGACAGCAACAACAAAGGTCGCCCCTGGCAATACATATCTAAATTTTGGAATTTTGACATTTGGAAGGGTGTAATAGAGCAAGACCAGACTAACAAAGAGTAAGAGGTAGATGGTCGGCTCTGTCAAATTCAGTAAACGCACATAAATCGTCCGATCAAATGAAAAGGTCTGATAGAGATAGCGAACGATCATTTTTCCAAACATGGAAAGGATCAGCGAAAGTCCAAACAAGCCCTGCAAGGCAAAACTGATCAGAAAGCTAAAGAGTCGCCCCCAGATAATACCACGCTCCTTTTCCACCCCATAACTCTTGTTATAGGCTTTTTGGAGGTAGGCAATGCTCTGAGAGAAGATCCACAAAGCAGAAATAATCGAGAAACTCAGTAAGCCTGTCGAAGGTTTGGTCAAGACACTCGAAATCATCTGTGCCACTATTCGATATAAGGAGGCTGGCAAGACTTTTTGTAAGCTTAAAAGAATCTGAGTGGGACGAATATGAAAGTAGGGTAAAATATTGGCTGCAATCAGCATCAAAGGGAAAATGGAGATCAGCAAATAATAGGCCACCGCAATGCTAGTGATATCAGACTCTGCACTCTGATAAAACCGCACGAAGCCCTTTATAAATGGCTGTCCCAGTATTTTTTGTAGGACCTTTTTCATTCGTCACCTCCCCATTTTACTAAAAAAGAGCAAAGAGCGAAACCAGACACTTGCCTTCAGCTCCATTCTTTCCTCTCTAGTTTTAGTATGTTCCTTCTTCACCTTGACTGGTCAAGATCACCGGACCATCTTTTGTAATCACAAATTGATGCTCGTATTGACAAGAAAGGCCACCGTCAAGGGTCTTATGGGCCCAACCAGTTTCCATATCTGTATCAATCTCCCAAGTACCGGTATTGATCATTGGCTCAATCGTCAAGACCATCCCTTCACGTAAGCGAAGACCGCGTCCAGCACGACCATAATGCGGGACCATTGGTTCTTCATGCATGGTAGGCCCGACACCGTGTCCGACCAAATCACGCACCACGCCATAGCCTTTGCTTTCCGCATACTCTTGAATCGCTGCACCAATATCTCCCAAGCGATTGCCAACGACCGCTTTCTCAATTCCCTTATAGAGACATTCTTTGGTCACGTCCATCAAATCTTTGACTTCTTGCGAAACATTTCCAACCGCATAAGCCCAGCAAGAGTCCGCCAAGCCACCAGTATAGGACTCAGTGTATTTCTTCATTTGCGCCACATTGTCAAAATCTAATTTCGATACATCCAAAACAGATTTATCCAGTGGTTCTGACAAGACCATGTCTACCTTGAGGAGATCACCATCTTTGAGAATGACATGACGTGGAAAAGCATGGGCTACTTCGTCATTCAAACCACAGCAAGTCGCATAAGGATAGTCCATGAGACTACCTTCTACACCGATTTGAAGCGGCAAGACATTGGCTTCTTTACAGCGACGACGGACATATTCTTCTACTTCCCATAGGTCAAGCCCTGGCTTGATCAAGTCACGTAATCCAATATGGATGCTGGCAAGGAAATCACCTGCACGATCCATGGCTTCAATTTCACGTTGTGATTTTAATGTAATCATTGTCTTCTCATTTCTTTTTGTTTAATTAATCTTAATTGTAATGGTTGCTTTCGCAACTAACTGCAGATCTAAATACAAGCTAAAATCAACCAAGGCCGAACGTCTGGTTCGTCGAACTAGTTGTGGTTCAATGCGGATCACATCGTCCACCTGCACAGCTTGTAAAAAATTGATGATCAGCTGTTCGACGATCAAGCTACGCCCACTGTGTTGCATCATCTTGCGAACAACCTTCATCAGCACTTCGATCATGACCCCATTGGCCAAAACACCACTTTTCTCCAACATACTTGGCTCTACTGTGAATTGGTAATGGTCGTTCTCTGCTTGAATCTTTTGACCGATTTGCTCACTAAAGGTTGGCAAGCTCGAAAATTGCACCTTGCTAATCCGATCCATGACATCCCGACGTGTAATGACACCCAGCAAGGTCTGGTTAGTGCGAATCACAGGAATCATCTCATAATCTTCAGCAATCATCCGCTGGCTAATCGTCGCAATGCTGGTGGACAAATTAGTGGTAAAAATGGTCCGTGACATCACCTTATCAAGGGTCGTCTGAGGCGCCTTATCTCCAGCATCTCTCATGGTTACGACGCCCACTACCATCTGGTGCTGATTGACAACCGGAAAACGACTAAAGCGATTCTTTCGAACCAAATCTAAATAATCCCGGACCGTATCCGTCTCAGAAAGATAGCCGTACTCATGGAAGGGCCGATAGACCTGCTCGACTGTCAAGATATCCGTCTTGATCTGCATGTTAGACAAAGCCTTATTGATCATGGTCGCGACGGTATAGGTATCGTGTGAAGTTCGGATGACTGGGATTTGTACCTGATTGGCCAGATCAATCACATCCTCACTCACTTCAAAGCCACCCGTCACTAAGACCGCATTGTCATGCTTAAGAGCCAATCGTTGGATGCTAGTGCGGTCACCCACGATCAAAAGCCCCCCTTCAGACACATAGTCAAGGACGTGCTTTTCTGTCATGGCACCGATATAAAATTTATTAAATTCTTTTTCGAGTCCCTCTTCACCAGCTAATATTTCAGAACCGGTGATTTCTAAAATTTCCCGATAAGTCAAGTGCTCTAGTACAGCTTTTTTCGATTTGACACGGATGGTCCCGCTTCTAGGACGCGTTTCTACAATTCCTTGATTTTCAGCTTCTTTAATGGCACGATAGGCCGTCCCATCACTGACATTCAAAAAATTGGAGATACTGCGGACACTGACCCGTTTTCCAATCGGTAATTTTTCGAGATAGTCTAAAATCTCTTGGTGTTTACTCATAGAAGTCCCCTCTACCTAGGCGGAAATCATAATAATCGCGCATTTTACGCGTATAGCGGTCACTCCCTTTGAATTGACGAAAGAGACGAAAACCAGCCTTCAAAGCAACCTTTTGACTCCCTGCATTTTCAACATGGGTGACAATCTTAAGCTCCTTCAGTTGAAATTTTTCAAACGATAGAGAGACCAACTCTTTGACCGCTTCTGTCATCAGACCCTTTCCCCAAAAATCTTTGTGTAAAAAGTAGCCTAACTCAGCCTCTCCCTTAATTTCATCCAACTTTTCAAACTTGATGGAGCCAATCATCTGATTGGTTTCCTTATCACAGATCGCCCAAACCCCCAAAGGATTTTTCATGAAATAGTTGGCTAGTACATATTGAGTTTCAGCAAGATCGGCTTGTGCAGGGAAGATAAATTGTAAATTTTCAGGATTCGAAGCAATCTTATAAAAATCTTCCGCATCCTCAAAGAGAAAAGGTCGTAAATACAACCTTTGTGTTTCAATTAGTGAATAGGCAGCTAAGTTCGTCCAAATATTCATTTCAAACTCCATTGTTCGTGTATCCAGCCGCCACTATCAGATCCCAAGTTCTGTCACTATTCCTCTACCAACTGGATGTCTGCTCCAAGTTGGGTCAATTTATGAATAATATCTGAATACCCGCGAAGGATGTATTCCACATTTGTAATTTCTGTTGTTCCAGAAGCCATGAGACCGGCGATCACTAAAGCCGCACCAGCTCGAAGATCCGTCGCTTTCACACTGGATCCTGTCAATTGATTTGGCCCTTCATAAATAATGTGGTCGTTCAAGGTCGAAATGGTGGCCCCCATTTTAGCTAATTCTGGTACATGGTTGACCCGTTTTTCATAAATCGTATCAACAATGCGACCACGTCCTACAGCCGTTAAGAGCAAAGGCGTGATCGGTTGTTGCAAGTCAGTCGCAAAACCAGGATAAGGAGATGTTTTGATCTGGATGGCCTTCAAGCCTGTTTGCTTTTCTACAAAGATACTATCTTCAGAAATGGTCATGCGCACACCCATTTCCTCTAACTTAGCAATATAGCTCTCTAAATGCTCATATAGGACATTATTGATCTGGATACCTTCCCCAATAGCAGCTGCAAGGGCAATATAGGTTCCTGCTTCGATACGATCTGGAATCACCTGATGTCTCGTTCCATGCAATTGTGGAACACCATCAATGATAATAATATCTGTCCCTGCTCCACGAATATGGGCTCCCATGTTGTTGAGCAAGGTCACCACATCGATAATTTCAGGTTCCCGCGCCGCATTTTCGATCACTGTCCGACCTTCAGCCTTGACTGCTGCCAAAATCGTATTGATCGTTGCACCGACACTAACAGTATCCATGTAGATGTTTGCTCCTTGAAGAGGCTTGTCATCAGTCGCAAGTTTCATACTAGAGCCATCCATGGTCATAGCAGCTCCCATCGCTTCAAAGGCCTTCAAATGCAAATCGATCGGACGCGGGCCAAGATCACACCCGCCAGGTAGTCCAACAGTTGCTTGACCGTAGCGTCCTAACAAGCTGCCATAAAAATAATAGGAGGCACGGAGACTATTGATCTTTCCAAATGGCATGGGCATATTCTTCACCCCACGTGGATCAATGATCAAACTGTCCTCTTTGCGCTCGATCTTAGCCCCCATGATGGTCATGATTTCAATCAGACTCGCCACGTCGGAAATATCCGGTACCCCATCAAGGGTCACGATATCATCCGCCAGAATGGTCGCCGGAATCAGGGCTACTACACTATTTTTTGCACCACTAATGGTCACCTCTCCTTTTAGAGGGCGACCACCATTTATTACAATTTTTTTCATCTTAATAATTTATTAGCTCTTTCAAGTCTTTTTCCTTTTACTATCGTTTTTTGTAACGGAAATAAAAGGGACAACGTATTCAAAATACTGCATCTATTATACCACAGATCGACCTATTTTTCCATCTGTAGGAATTTTCAAAACGAAAAAAAGCTAGGATCAACTTGACCCTAACTTTTCCATTTCAACTAATTATTTTACAGCTTCTTTCAAGGCTTCTACCTTGTCCAAACGTTCCCATGGAAGGTCAATATCTGTCCGTCCCATATGGCCATAAGCCGCTGTTTGACGGTAGATTGGACGTTTCAAATCCAACATTTGAATAATCCCTGCAGGACGAAGATCAAAGAGCTCACGTGCTGCTTTTTCAAGCTTACTTTCAGCGACTGTTCCAGTACCGAAGGTATCAATACGAACAGAGACAGGTTGAGCAACCCCAATGGCATAAGCCAATTGCACTTCTGCTTTCTTAGCAAGACCTGCCGCTACGATGTTTTTGGCAATGTAGCGAGCTGCATAAGAAGCAGAACGGTCTACCTTAGTGGCATCTTTACCAGAGAAGGCCCCACCACCGTGACGTGAATAACCACCATAAGTATCTACGATGATCTTACGACCTGTCAAACCTGAGTCCCCTTGAGGCCCACCGATAACAAAGCGACCTGTTGGGTTGATGAAGAATTTGGTTTCCTCATCTAGATAAGAAGCTGGAATCACTTCTTTGATGACCTTGTTAATCACATCTTCGTGGATTTGTTCATTGCTGACATCTGGATCGTGTTGAGTTGAAATAACGACTGTATCCACGCGCACAGGGCGGTCGTTTTCATCGTACTCAACAGTGACCTGTGATTTGGCATCTGGACGAAGATAGCTGATTTCACCAGACTTACGAAGCTCTGCCAAACGACGAACCAACTTGTGGCTGAGTGAAATTGGCAATGGCATGAGTTCTTCTGTTTCATCCACTGCAAAACCAAACATGAGACCTTGGTCTCCTGCTCCGATCAAATCAAGTGGATCTTGATCTGCGTTTCCACGAACTTCCAAGGCTTCATTAACCCCTTGGGCAATATCAGGAGATTGTTCCACCAAAGATGGGTGTACTCCTACAGTTTCAGCTGAGAATCCATATTCCGTATTAGTATAACCAATCTCTGCAATGGTATCACGAACCACACGGTTAATATCCACATAAGCAGTCGTTGAAATCTCACCAAAGACATGCACGGAACCAGTATAAACAGCTGTTTCGGCAGCCACGTGAGCTTCTGGATCTTGCTCTAAAATAGCATCTAAAATAGCATCTGAAATTTGGTCTGCAATCTTATCTGGATGCCCCTCAGATACTGATTCAGACGTGAAAAGTTTACGTTCTGACATAAAAATGTCCCCCCTTAAAAAAATATTGTTATAGAGTTACAAAGTACTGATAGAAGATTTCTACCACCTTATCGGGACCATATAACACTTCATTATAACACATTACATATGATATGGAAAATGATTTTTCAAAAAGCCCATTAAATCAGCTTTTTCGGTCTATGCACTACCCAGTTAAACTGACTTAAACAGTCCTCAAAGTTCCTAAAAAGTTCACAAAAAAATACCCACTAGGGTATCTATCAATTGACGAGTTCAGCAGGCAAGATCTAGTACCCTCACACGGTGCTTTTTTTATCTTCAAAAATGGTAGGCGTCCGCGTACCAATGGGTACTCAAAAACCTACCATCTACTTAAATGATAACAGTTCTTTAAAAATTTTCAACCCTATCTACTTTACTCAGTCTCCATTTTTAAATAATATAGTTCCAATAAATACTAAAACTCCCAGAATAAAGGATAAAATATTAGGACCTATCCAATAAGGATCTGGCGTACCTATAATGGAAATAACAAATGAGATAGCTGCCGCATTTAGGAGTCCTTTACTTCCTTTTCTCATACCTATGAAAAGTAATATAGTCGCAATCATAAAACAAATATAATGGATGGCACCAATATATAAGATCAGTAGATACATGGGGTTTCCTAAAAATAAAGGAAAAATCATAATACCAAGGTGACAGACTGCTATTATAAGTGCGCTCCATAACCAAGGCGACTGAAGAATAATTCTTTTTGGCGAATTTTCTTCATCATTGTTTGATCGTATATCAGCATTCAACTGATCGTTTACATCTATGTCTCCTTCTACTTGAGAGTCCGCCATCTCTGGTTTAGTGTCAATAGATGATAGATCTTGTACTTTCACCTTAGACTCCCAGCTAGCTGCAACTTTCTCAAGTAAACTAAAAACACGACAAGCAATATAAATCGATAAGAGAAGATAAAAGAGACCGTAAAAGCTTATACGAGAGATGAAAGAGTATACTATACCTATCTCAACAAGGGAAGATAAAATGAGCAAAAGAGAAAAGACTTTCTGAAGTTTATCACTTGTACTTGTGATCATAACATTAATCAGAAGTAAAAACATTAACTCCATTACACTGTATCGAAGTGTAAAAGCGTAAATATCACTCGTTCTATCCATACCAATCAATATAAATAGTGGAGAAATATTTGTAGAGGCAACAAATAGTACTAAATAAGCTATCGATGATTTCCAACCATCTTTACTTTTCCAATTGTTTAAAAGCTCCCTCATTTCTACATTCTTTATAAGCAAGCAAATCCATATTAAACAAATGATATTTAGCACAAAGGAAATGTTCAGCAGATTTATTGAGGAAAAAGGTGGTAAAAAAAACATCAGTAGTTGAGTAATTGAGAGGAGAAGAACAGCTATCAATCCTTCAACATTTAAACGTTGCTTCATGATTCTCCAAATTACCCAGCAAATAATCATTCCATTCCAGATAGAAAAAATACTAGAGGCATTGAACAGTGGTATATTTTCATTTAAATTTTGAGCATTATAGCTCTCTACTAGACTACTACCATAAGAAACAAGATAAAGAATTGCTTCAAGAATTAGCAGTATACAATACCATTTTTTTCTAGACATAGATTCTCCTCTACTTTCTAAGAAAAGTATTTAACTATTCATTTTATTTAAATTATAACACAGTTTGTAACCGTTTTCCTAGTGAGTTATCAGAAATAAATAAAAAAGATAGGATTGAACACCCTACCTTGTACTGACCCCAAAAAGTTAGACAATTAATTTAAGCAAAGGATTTAGTTCTGTATTGTACAGGACTAAGTCCTTTTAGTTTTACCTTAAT